>Ga0209208_10010351_pt1 | contig 12111 bp, 15 predicted proteins | sample S1TSphfallax_3_FD_187694 | JGI IMG/M metagenome (GOLD analysis project Ga0209208, IMG submission 187694) | Host-associated microbial communities from peat moss isolated from Minnesota, USA - S1T2_Fd - Sphagnum fallax MG (SPAdes) (version 2) | ecosystem: Host-associated > Plants > Peat moss >...
TTTTTGTTGATATAATAATATTACCTATGCTAATATACTTTCAATTATTATATGATTATTTTTCATTATTTTAAATTACTTCACCCTACATTATTTATGACTGTTCTCAATTATTTTTGGTTATTTTTTGTTATTTCACCCTAGTCTACTTTTGGTTATTCTAAATTACTTTTGGCTATTTTAGCTTATTTCACCTTAGCCTATTTTCAACTATTGTAAGTTTTTTTAGCTATTGTAAATTATTTTAGTTTAGGCTATTTGTAATTATTATAAGTTATTTTTGGCAATTAAAAACTATTTCACCCTATGTTATTATTGATAATTCTTGGTTATTGTAAGTTATTTCACCTTAGGTTACTTTTTTCTATTATAAATTATTTCACCTTATATTATTTATGGCAATTTTAAGCAATTTTAATATATGGCTATTGGTATTTATTCTATTGGTGGCTATTAATGCCTATTAATGGTTATTCTATTAATAGTTATTGGTGGCTATTCTATTAATGCCATTAGTAGTTATTATATTAGTGGTTGTTGTTGATTATTTTATTAATGGCTATTGGTGGTTATTATATTGGTGGTTATTGGTGGCTATTCTATTAATGGCTATTGGTGGTTATTATATTGGTGGTTATTGGTGGCTATTCTATTAATGGCTATTGGTGGTTATTTTATTAGTGGCTATTAATGGCTATTCAATTAATGGTTATTGGTGGCTATTTTATTAATGATTATTAGTGGTTATTCTATTAATGGGTATTGATGGTTATTTTATTAATAGATATTGGTGGCTATTCTATTAATGGCTATTGATGGATATTTTATTAGTGGATATTGATGCTTATTATTGGTTATTATATTAATGGCTATTAGTGGCTATTATATTAATAGTTATTGGTGGTTATTATATTAGTGGTTATTGGTGGCTATTTGTGGTTATTCTAATAATGGTTATTGGTGGTTATTTTATTGATGGTTATTAGTAGCTATTTTATTGGTGGCTATTGATTTTTTTTATTAATGGCTATTGGTGGTTATTCTATTAATGGCTATTGTTATTATTTTGTTAATGGCTATTGTTATTATTATATTAATGGCTATTGGTAGTTGTTCTATTAATGGTTATTGGTTATTATTTTATTAATGGCTATTGGTGGTTATTCTATTAATGATTATTGGTTATTATTTTATTAATGGCTATTGGTGGTTATTCTATTAATGATTATTGGTTATTATTTTATTAATGGCTATTGGTGGTTATTATATTAATGATTATTGGTTATTATTATATTAATGGTTATTGATTATTATTTTATTAATGGCTATTGGTGGTTATTCTATTAATGGCTATTGTTGTTATTCCATAAATGATTATTGATGGTTATTCTATTAATGACTATAAGTGGTTATTGGTGCTTATTAATTGGTATTATATTAGTGGCTATTAGTGGCTATTGGTGGATATTTTGTTATGTCATATTGGTGGTTATTAATGTTATTATATTAGTGGTTATTGGTGACTATTATATTAATGGTTATCGGTGAATATTTATTGATGGTTATTGTTGGTTATTAAATATTATATTACAATTATTGGTGATTATTTTATTATAAATTATTGTTACATATTTTGTGTTATAATATCATAAGCTATTGGTAGTTATTATATTGTAAGGTATTTAAAATTATTTTTCATAGGTTATTATTTTCCATTTAAAATTATTTTTACCTTAGGTCATTATATTGTATTTTAAATTATTATAAGTTATTATACTTATGATAGAATAATTTAAAATTACATAAAGTAAAATGACCTTGAATAATTTAAACTATAACTTGAAATAACATATATTAATTTAAAATAAAATAACCTAAGGTATAACCTAAAGTTAGTTGAATAATTTAATTTATAATAACTTAAAAACTTATAATAAATTAGTTAAGATACCTTGAGGTAAAATAATGTATAATAGCTTAGGGTACAATAATTTATAAAGGGACTATAATAACATAAAATATAAGTTAGAATAACTAAAGTAACTTAAAATAATATAGGGTATATCATAAAGTAGCACTGATAAAATATTTTTAAAAACATAGAAATAAACCTATTTACTATAATAAATTATAATAATGAATTATGTTAATTATTAATGAAACATGATGTCTACAAAATGATATTATAGTGAAATAACTTTCACCATGGTGAAATTAGTAAAATGCAATGAAGTTATTTCACTTTTAAGGTCCCATAGTGATTTAGGTTATTAAATTGCACCCCACTTCTGTAATGGTGAATATTAATTTTCAATGCTATTGCTTCCACCCACTTGGTAACATAATCTATGATTATAATAATATATTTATTTCATGTATATCTTTTTGATGGCTTAATTGGCCCCATAAAATCAAGTCCCCATTTCATAAATGGTTCCTCTAAAAAAATTATCACCAACTTGTAAGACTTTGAGTTACCAATCTTTTTATTCTTTGACAAGCATCACAAGATCTAAAGTAATCATGCACATCTTTGTACATAATTGGCCACCAATATCCAACGTTCAATATATTTCTCTATGTTACTTCAATTACAAAATGCCTTCTTGATGGTCCTTCATGCAATTCTTTGATCACCATCTGTGTTTCTATAGTTATCAAACACCAACATAGTCTAATAGTCTTGGCCCGATTTGTATAATTCACCATTCTTTAATGTGAAAGGTTATGTTATTTTAACTAATTTCTATTTCTATTGTACTGATAATGTGTCCTCAATTTATTCTACTCTTAAAAATTCTTTCACATCCTTCAATCGTTCAAGCTCTGTGTAAAACAAACTTGCATATGTAGTTTGATTAAACACACATGTGGGTTCTGTAATATTTGGTAATCTTGACAATGCATTTGCAACTACATGAGTTTTGCATGGCTTATACACTATTGTGAAGTCATCTTCTAGGAGCAATAATAACCGTCTATGGTTTGTTGACCAAATAGACCAATGCCACATGATCTACATAAAAAATAAATTTATTGCCCATCAAATAATGTCTAAACTTGTGCAAAACAAAATCCATTGCTAAAGCCTTTTTTTTGTTATGTTATAATTATGTTATGTTTTGTTTAGAAACCTATAAACATACATTATTGGTTGATCACTCTTCCCTATTACATTATGAGACAACATGGCCCCCACAATTAATAAAGATGCATTTGTATGAAAATGAAACTCCACTTGCCATTTTGGTGATATCAATATCAGTGCTTCAATATACTTATGTTTGATCAATTCCCAAGCCTTTTTGACATTCTTCTATCTAAGGAAAAGTCTTTTTTTAATAGTTAGTTTAATGATAGGTGCCATAATAGTAGCAAAGGTTTTGATAAAAAAATTGTAAAATTGTGCCATCCCATTGAATGCTTGAATCTATTTTGGATTCTTGGGTGGTGGGCATGTTTACTATTGCTTGTATCTTATTTGGATTTGATAGTTTCCCTTTTTTGGAAATAATAAAACCCAAGATCATCCTTGAAAATACCATAAATGCACATTTGTCCAAATTTAGACTAATGCCATAATCTTTGTACTTTTGAAAACATAATTTGAGCTTTTGTAGATGACTTTCCATGTCATTATACACTATAAAATCATCTAGAAATATTTTCATAAAATTGTCCAAATATTCTTTGAATGTTTTGGTAATAGTTTTTTGATATGTTGGAGATCCATTTTTCACTCCAAATGACATCACCTTCCATATAAAAACCCCCTAGTCTATAGCAAATGTAGTCTTGTATCTATCCTTTAGAACTATAGAGATTTGATGATATCCTAAATATCCATCTAAAAAAGAATATGTTTCATACCCTGCTATTGTGTTCAACACTTCATATGTGAAAGGTAATGGGTATGGATCCTTTGTTGTGGTTTGCATATATAACCTCCTCTACATATTGAATAAATCCCATTGCTAACAACTTGTCTATATCTTGTTTAATTGTTGTAGCATAGTTTGGATTTAATCTTTACATGGCTTGATGTGCCGATGGTATAGTAGTGTTCAACTCTAGTGGAATCCCTTGCAAATCTTTGTATATCCATGCAAAAACATCTTTGAATTCCTTCAACAATTGCTCTAGTTCTAACACCTTGCATGTGTCCAATTGTGCATTAATCTTGACCATATGTGGTTCTACATGAGTATTTAAATGGAACTTCATAAATTATTGATCTTCAATTAGTGTCCATCCAACTATTTGTAATTCATGTGCTTTGATTTTTGTTGGAGTTTCATCCATTGCAACACTCCCTGGTTGATGATTGTAGTATGTCTTCGGATACACTTTATCCTTTAGAGTTACTTCTGGTTCATATATATTACCAGCTATCTTATTTTTTATGCTTTGTACTTCAAATTCATGCTCTAAAATAGTAGTTTTCACATCTATATCCATGATCTCCACATCTTTGGTTTTCATAGATTGAATTGTCTTAGATAAACTGATTGTTCTTATTGAGAACAATTTTGGCTTTGTAGCAAAGGTGATATCTTCTTCTTCATCTACGATGCCATTCTAATAATCGTAGCATAGTAGCACTTATAGTTTTTTTATTTCACCTCTCAAATGTTTGGTGACTGTAATTGTTCTAATTGTCCCATTCCCTTGTATGGTAACAATGTTACTCCCATAATCATGAGCCATTCGAACATCCTTCAACCATGGTTTCCCCAACAACATGGAATAATTAAAATTTACCACATTGTTTTGAAGTATAGTAAATGCAGTTATGTAAGGAATGCCATGAACATATATCTTCAAATCTTTGATCAACCCCACGGGTTTTGTGGTTGTTTGATCTGCCATCCCCACATTATATGGTGCAAGTTTAGGCTTTGGAAGTCCCAATCTTAATCTCAATTGTTTTGTGATAATATTCCCTGCATTCCATCATGAGCTTGTGGGTAACAGAGGATCACAGCCTTTGTACTACCATGGCAATGGGAGAGGGTTATGAGAGCACTGCTCATTCTTTTCATATTTGTTTTGGCTTGGATGGAATTGATAGCACATCATTTGGTTACGTTACATGTTTTTGTGGAGTTTTCTCTTCATACTTTTCCAATTGTCAAAGCAGATATAGTGCATCCAAGTACTCACCGACAGTGATACCAAGGAAATGTTCTGGATGCTGTAGGCAACCAGCCACTCGCCATTCTTTAGCCTTTTATGCCATGGCTTAGATACTTGCTGATATGGGGCCAAGTTAGAATGAAATGAACTCTCACAAGCTTCTTTCAGCTTGAATGAGGATGCTATTGACTTTTTTGATTGGAAACACCTCTCGAGGTGTGGCCAACATCATGACTGAGTCTTCCCCTTGCTTCCAGATGTGAGAGAAACCCAGGGCATGGGTTGATTGTTTGCCATAAGTTTTGAGCAGATTATTATGCTTATCTACACCCACTGTGAGGTCTGGAGCTGATGATGCCAGTGGGGGGGGGGGGTTTAGTCACTGTTGATGAAGGGTGACAATCTGATATTTTGTGTGTGATACTTCGAAACTACAACAGCACTCATTCTTGTTGTGTTTGTCTTGGTTTGACTGGAACTGACATAACATCTGTTCCTTGCATGTTTTTGTGGAGTTTTCTCTTCTACCATATTGATATTTTTCAAAGTGGGTGAACTATTTTATTGTTGTGGGGGTGCAGACACTCACTGTGGGATGGGTAATCTCCATCTTTGTTTCTTACAGATACTTGGCATGTGGCAGCTATGTCAAATCAAGAGCTGGTGCAAACTGGGAGAAAGTGGATGGATGAAACTGACCAAACTATTGAGAGATCAAAGAAAGTATGTAAAACCCTCCACACCTTTGTGCAAATAGCTCAACCTTTCTTGTTACGAAGGTGGATTGGTTGCTCTGAATATCACAATCACTTATATTGGAACTCTTGCTAGAGCAGTTGCATAAAAGACCTTCAGATTTGGAAAGAGTACATGTTGGAGAAAACACATTCACAAGTCTGTTTTTAAGAAGGTTGTGGAAGATACCATCAATATCAGTGCAGAGACAGCATCAACTCTTAAAGGCCAGGTAAGAGATTCAGAATCAGAACACTTTCCTGATCAAAAATCATCTAGTCTAACTTCAATTCTCAAGAGTTGTAGAGGTGTTTTGTTCTCAGATCTAGTGGGTATATTAATCTTTACAAAATGTCCATGATTGTTCTTGTTTCGATTGCAGACAGATCAACTGGGATGGATCACAAATGAGCTGGATAACATCCATATTTCAGTCAAAAAAGCCTCACAATTGGTCAGGTATTTCATCTTCATAGCTTGATTCTATGACTTTGGTGTATTGCCCTTTCTAGATGGTAGTAGCAAGTTGAGTTGAAGCCAATTTCTATCCTAGAGTGAAGAATGAGGCATATATATGCCCAAATGTCTTGCCTGGAAAACCCGCTGCACAAAGGTAGGTTAGTCCTCCTGTTAGTAAAAACGTTTGAATAAGTAGGGTGAGACTCAATGAGTGGGTTTGAGGATATTATCGCCCAGGCTTGAAGATTTAAAGATTCTGTACTCTGAGCATTATTGGAAGCAGCAAGAGGAGGATACTGCTGTCCAAGCTTGTTCCATGGAACAATCTGACTGGAGCATATGTAATCTACTGATGCATTTTGACTTTGGATTATGTGCAGCTGGCAACAGACCAATGTATTATTTTCCTTTTGTTTTTGGTTGTTGCCAGTGTAATTGCTGTTATAGTTGTCAAGGTTACCTCTTCACATGCTTTTGATGTTAAATTTTGGGTGAATCCCTATAATACAGTCAATTTCCAGCACCCAGAGAGGAAACCAAGCCTTGGGAGCTCTAAGGGAGGCAGATATTTTCAGATCTTTCCCTGCAAGGACCAGTTTCTACATTGGCAGCTTATCTGGGTGCATAAGACAGATATTGAGCTGACAGGTAAATGTCTGGAGTCCAGGTGGTTCATTCCAAGAACAAGAGCACATCAGCACCACCACCAACTTCTGGCCATTGCTTACTCTTGTCGATATTGCACATGTAGTAAGCTCTGTGCGCTTTTCTCACACTGTGAGCCCAATGATGATGTAAACTGATACACAGAATTTTTCATAGCCCAGCTTCATCACAGGTGGGCCTGTTTCAGTTGCTGCACGCATAAATGGAGGTTGCTCTAAATGGTAAAAACCAAATGCCACTACTGCTTTTGTGGGTTTATCATGATTTTCTAGTGGCAAACAGGAGAGGGTCTTCAGGCACTGTATTGTACAACTCCAGAGGGTGCCTAAGGAATGTGAGTAGCCAATGCTTACTGTAACCTAGTTGGCCAATGACTATAGATGAGGCAGAAACTGTACAAGAAAAGTTGAAAAGACTAGACACATCTGAAAAGCTAGCAGAGATATGCATATTGAAGGTGTAAAAAGGCAGGCTATCAGAGAATGAATTTTAAGTTGAAGTAGCTGGTGCTTTTGAACTGTTACAAGATGTATTTGCTGATTTTGGTCCTTGGAAGAGAGGGGTCAAGGTCTTTAGTGTGCATAGATAAGTGATCTACCTTGACCTCTAATCTTTTTCCAGGGAAGACGGCACTTAGCACTTATTATGCATTAAGTACAAGTCTTCTTTTTAAGATGTCACACTGAATGAAATGAAAGATTGTGATATAATGACACTATTGCTCAGCTTAAATTCATGCGCTTTCTGTCTTACAACTTCAGATCTTCAAGAATGTATCTCCCTCAAACTCTCTCACCTTTTTTGTACAGTTTTTGATTTGCCTTACCTGCAGCTTGACTACTGCTTGACTACTATTCTTCTTTAAATCAAGCCTTATCAGAATAAGTGGTAGGTGGAAGCCAATACCTGTGGGCTTCACTGGAGTAATGGCCTGCATGAGGAAGAGCTGGAGCACAGGCCTGATTCCATGTGAAGCTCTCTGCCCTCCATAGCACCTAAATATCATCATGGTGTGGCAGCAAGAACACTGAGGAAGAAAATTGTAAAGCCCATGGAGAGAGTAGCATTGTGAAAATCATAATGCCCACACAAGAAATGCATGCAAAAGCACATCCCTTAACGTGGCATCCAAATTAACTAAAACCCAAACACTAAGTCTTTACTATACTGTACAACTTCTCAACTGCTATCCAGTTACATGAAATGGTACCCAATTTCGCTCACTTTAGGGATGATACTATTCAAATTGGGGATGAAACAGGGCTAAGAGGACCAAACTAGGGCCGAAAGACAGCCTGACTTTCTGGATAACTCAATTGTCTTTCAAAAGCATCTCAGTTACACCTAAGAAAAGCCAACACCACACTGCTAAAAAAAATTCTGCCCACTCTATCAACAACAGATACAAGCCTCCTGCAACTTGTGAAAGAAGAATGACACAGTGGTTTGCTGATTAAGCATGAGAGAAGGCATGAGATTTGTCTCCTTTTCTTTCCTTGCAGAGGACATGTTTTGAGTGTTGTATTGTCTTTCCTACTCATTGTTGATTTTGGGATTGAGGATTTTGGAGCAGAAAACACCCAAAATGATTTATAAATCAACTAATAGGACTGAAACTTCATTTTTTCTTTGTGAATAGCAGGTGGGCCTATTGGACTAAAAATATGTTATACCATTTGTAGAGTAGAGAGAATCTCTTGAGTGCAAATGTTGACATTAGGTATGTGTCCTTGGGAGTTGAATTGGCTGGCCGTGCATAAACAAATGATCCCAAATTTCAAAACAAAATATATGCGGAGACATGTGACATGACAGTTCTATCATGAAACTTGTTAGTCTTGTCTGCCAAGAGATATCTTGATCAAACTGTCGCACAGAAAAAAAGTCTGGAATCTCTTTTGTCACAATTGCAGGGATAGAGAGAGAGAGAGAGTACTTGTTCAAGTACACACAATAATGCTCTCAACTTTCACATTTGAAATGAGTTCTTTGCTCGCCTTTGCTTCTCAAGAGGATATGCATGGAAGTAAAAAGGCTGGTTTTAGTGTACTCAGCTTGGACACCAAAGGACTCAGCTTGACATTTCAGCCTCTAGTGGGTAAAGGGATCTAAAGCAGAGGGGTATCCAGTGTTGGGCCATTTTTAGAAACTTGACCCCGGGTTTACATACCCCTGGTTAGATGTTCCATACCCCTGGGTAGATGTTCCATACTCCTGGTTAGGCCCAGTGGTAATAGCAATTTTGCTTTTCCACATTTGTCCATCATACAGTCTTTTCTTTTTCGTGCAAAATTTCACCAATTCTTTGAGTTTTTAAAATTTTCACAAATTCTATGATTTTAAAAAAATCATAAAATTCGAGAAAAAAAATCAAAAAATGAAAATCACCAGATTTCTATACATGATTCAAGTAGCTAGCCAAATATATATATATATATATAAGGATGTTTAAATTCTTTTCCTTTCGTATTTTGTTAATGACCGGATTTGGCTAAAATTGGCTTGTGGATGATCATCACCTCAGCTACACCAGAGAATTGAAAAAAATAAAATAAAAAACCACTTGGCACACTCCATCCATCCAGGGCCACAATGAACCAGCTTTTCACCTTCTTGAGTGAGACCTCTGATGCAATATGAATATGGAAAACCAAAAGTGCCATACATTTACCATACCCTTGCTTTAGGTAACATTCCATTAGCTCAGGGTAGACTCCATTAGCATGAGACATCTTTCTCTCTCTTATATTTTTTTGGGAGCATACAATTTCAAAGCCTCTGGCACAAGGTTTTTGATTACAAGTGAGGGGTTTTTTAAATTTTGGGCATGAGGTGTTTTATTGTGACAAGGAGGTTTCTTCACGCTTTGTAGATTTGTATGCAACTCCTTTTAATTCCAAGCATGAGGTTTTTGATTTTGAGAATGATTGAAGGTTTTTGCCAAAGGCATAATATAGCCTACAACATCATAGGTGCACACTGATCTGCATAACTTGAGAGAAACATGTCCTTGGAATAAAAATTTCCTTGCTCGGAATTAAAAACCTTTTATTAGGGGCTTTGAAAGCGTTGTTGAGAATGCAAAGTCGAGAGGAGGCGAACAAAGATGATAAGAAAAACTTAAGGATTTATTATTGTTTTTCTCCTGATGTTTTAATACAAGAAAGTTCTTTATGTAGGTTTGGGCAAACCATCACAACTCTTCAAATGTGATTAATCAATCTCATAAAAAGTTAATGCATTATCTCATATTCCCCCTTAATGAAAACTAAGATTGAATTTTATTTTTATTTTTAATTTCCTCTCTTTAATTAAAAGGGTTGTGAGGTCAAGCATATGATAACAATAACAATGTTTAGGCTTATGACGAGCCTTGGGCAAGACATCTCCAAACATGGACTTAGTAGAAATACAAACCAAAGACATTGATTTAGCTTCAACTTGCTCGCGCAAATAATGATACTGAATTTCAATGTGTTTGGAGCAACAACGAAATTTTGCATCTTTGGACAAGGCAATACAAAACTAATTGTCACAAAATATCATCATAGGTAACAGTTATGAGTAGCCAAGGTCGTCAAGAAGTTGATTTTTTAACAACTACAACAACAACAATATATTCTACCTTTGTGGATGGTAAAGCCATCAATTGTTGCTTTTGATACTTCAAAGACATAATGCCCTTTCCAAAAATAAGAACATATCTGGAAATGAACTTTTGGGTTTGCACATCACTTACCCAATTTTCATCACATCGACCAATGATGCAACCAAATGGAAAGGATGTTAGTAACACCATAATGAATGTCATATTTGGAGGTCTCTTGCAAGTAGTGGAATATACGCTTGATATCAAACTAGTGGGTTGGTTAAGGGTTGGCAATAAATTGGGTTGTGTTGTTGATTGCAAATGCAATGTCAAAGTGAGTGCAAGTGGTCGCATGAATAAACTGCACTAACATAGGGAATCAAAACCATGTTTTGAACTTCAATGTCAAATGGGGAAGCATTTTAAAAGTCAATTTAATTATAGCTAGCATGGGTGTTAAACTTGGCTTACAATTTTCCATCCCAAATTGTTAGAGCTTTTCCAATATGTATTTTTCTTGATTAATATGAGCAGGCATGTCTGACCTATTTTGATGGACTTGAATGCCAAGAAAATAATGAAGTTCCCCATTGTTTGTCATGTCAAAAGTTTGAAGTTGTTCCATTTTTGTAGTGTTTAAAAATGTAATATTATTGAAAACTAAGATAGAGTCATCAACATAAAGTCCCAAAATGACATGTGTGTGCAACATTTAATGTACACATTGGGATCAACTTTTATTTTAAGAAAGTTGACTTGTAATAAATATTCATTGAAACATTCATACCACATGCAAGGGGATTGTTTAAAACCATATATGGTGCATAATAATCAATAAACTTTATGTTTGACTCCAAGTTGTTCAAAAACAGGGGGCTAGTTCACCTAAATTTCTTTAGTTAAAACACCATGTAAAAAATTGCAATTTTTACATCCATTTGATGGATTCCAAGATTGTAAATGGCTGCTAATGTAATCAAAACTTGAAGAGAAATAATTTTGATGACAAGATAAAAAGTCTTGTCATAATCGATGTTGAGCTTCTAAGAAAGACCATGAGCAACAAGTCATGCTTTATGTTGGGCAATGGAACCATTCACATTACATTTCTTGTGTAAAATCCATTTCTAGGATATTGCGATGCAATTGGGTGGCAAGCCAACAAACTCCCGTGTGTTATTGTTAACAAGGGAATCGTATTCTTGGTCCATAGCTTTTAACCATTGGGGAGACTCCAAACTTGAAAAAATGTTTAAGTTGAAAATAATATATCATCATATTGAGACAACTAGGAATGCACAAAATTATTTTGGAAAGGTCAAGGTTTCTAACCTTCCATGGATTGAACAAAAATGCATTAGGAGTTTGATGTATGGTAGGGACATGTGGTAGGTACCTTTTTGGGTGAAAATTTTGAACTTTCTGGAGTTTGATTTGGCGTATTTGGGATCATACTTTGAACATGAATAACATGATTTTTTTTTGGTTATAGAAGTGTGACTAAAATGATTGGACCACTTGTGGGG
>Ga0209208_10010352_pt1 | contig 12110 bp, 9 predicted proteins | sample S1TSphfallax_3_FD_187694 | JGI IMG/M metagenome (GOLD analysis project Ga0209208, IMG submission 187694) | Host-associated microbial communities from peat moss isolated from Minnesota, USA - S1T2_Fd - Sphagnum fallax MG (SPAdes) (version 2) | ecosystem: Host-associated > Plants > Peat moss >...
TCCCAACTTGACCCTCTACCCCTTTCTAGAGTTGGAAGCCGGGAGCGTGCTACCAAGTCTTGATTCCGCAACTTGACTTTGTGAGACCTTCAACTTGGTCTCACCCCGTGACTTGGGAGCGCGTCAATTATTATCTCTTACACCAATGCCTACAACTTCATGAAGATTGTCAGCGTGAACAATCCAACTCTTCTTTTGACCAAACATGACCAAAGATCTTTAGTTTGCAATGGACCCTATTGAAAGTAAGTTTGTCATGAGAAATGGCACATAGATAACATTAATAATGTGCCTTATTTCACCTAAAAGCATATATCATAGTACATTGTTTTTTCCTTTGATCTCATGCATGTATCCACTTGCAAATTTAACATGTCCTACAATGAAATTATGGTTCATTAAATCCAATACATTTTTTTCTCTAGTGACATGGTGACTAACTCCAAAATCTAAATACCAATTTGCTTCATGAAATTTATTGTCCAAACATGACATGACAACTTCAAATGCTTTAGCATATGCTTCTCTATGATTGTTGCCAATTTTCAAGTCATTTGCATGTACTAGATTTACTTGAAGCTTCAACCTTAGATTGACCTTGTTGTGTACCATCTTTCTATCTAAACAATCTCGAACCTAGTGTCCATTAATTTTTCCAAAAACAAAACAATGGCCCAAACCCTTCCATGCTTGCATGGTATTGTTCTTAAAGACATTACTAGCTTTGTATGACACTTTAGTGTTGCGATGTGATTAAAATAACATAGCCTCTTGAAAGCCGAATCTATCTGCATGTAATCTTCTTTTATACTACTCATAAAGCAATTTGCTTACTATCTTCTCAAAGCTTGGTAATGCATCTTGAGCGATGATGGTTTGAATGAAGTCCTCGTAGCTTGGTGATAGTGCATTCAACACGATTTGGATCAATACTACATCTTCCACTTTCTTTCCCATTGCTACAAATTGTGTTTTGAATTCTTTGATAAACTTTAATAACATAGTCAATTGTGAGCCTTCCTCCATCTTAATGGTGTGAAGCTTGTTTGAGATATGAAGCTTTCTTACAAGATCTCTTGCCTCAAACATCATCTTCAAAGCTTCCCAACCATCGTATGGATCATCAATATGTGTCATAGTTTCAAGAATATCATATAATTTGACTGAAAGAACAAAAATAGACATATTTTTATTTCTCATTAATTTCAATTAATTCTCAACAATTTGTGCCCCATTGACTATGATTGGAAAAGTTACAATATTGATCTTTGTAAATACAACCTCCCAAATATTTTCCCTTGTAGATTGTTCTAGCTTTGATTTTCCAAGCTTGATAATTGAAATTTCCTTCAAGCTTGTTAGTCTCTTCAACATAAATGTTATGATCAACCATTTTGTAAAAGATGACAATTTGTAAGGCTTTAACCTATGTAAAACATATAAACACAAAACTAAAACAACACACCTAGTTATTGTGTGCATACAAATCTCATCTCTTAAAAAAAACATCACAATTTTAGGATCAAATCTCACTACTATTATTATTTTTCTCATAATATAGCCACTAACGTAATCTTTCATTGCTTCTATGAACATAGCTCATTACTTCACATAGTTTATGAGTAGAACACACTAGCTCTCACAATTATAGGAGTAGAGTTCACTAGCTCACACAATTTTAAAAATATAACGCACTAATTGTCACAATTCTAAAGTCAAAATTCATTAGCACATTAGATCTCACAACTTTAGGAGTATAGCTCACTAGCAACTCCTCATGTTATAGACCCAAAACATTAGTCTATTAGAAACAAAGCTCACGAAATAAAAATAAAAATCAATGATTAGAACCATGCTAATACCATGTTGAATTATCATATTATTTTACTCATAATTGAATCAAGTACACACATCAACATATTTATTTATTTATTAGTCTACAACCTACATTACTACAATTAATGTTAGTTAAAACTTCAAATCAATCTTCTGTTAACTCTAAATCAATTATAAATCATCCCATAATCTCAGTTAACATTAGTTGATATGTCATGTTTATTTGACTTCATGAGTCATCAAATGTGTATGTTCAACAATCTCTTCTTATGGAAAGTTGTTTATTATTGTAGTGTGGGTGTTGGGGACTTCTTTTGTTCCTCAATGTGATGATTAGGAACTTTTTGGGATTTGGAATTTCAACCCCTTTTAATATTCTTTCTTTTTTGGGCATTTTTTCCTTTTATCAACCCTTTTTTTTTTTTGAAGTTTTGGATTTTTTAAAAATTACTTCAATTTGACAATTAGGAATTAGGTTGGAACTAAGATTTACAATTCTCATTTGTTGTTGTCACATATGATTACCCCTTGTGATCAGTGCATATCCTCTCCCTCACAACATGGTTGATTACACCTCCACTATGTTGTACTAACTAAATAAAGAGATCATCATATTGATGGAGATTATTTTTTTGTGATAGTGGTAAGGTTAGTAGGTTGAATTTTTTTGCATTAACTTGGTACTTGGAACTTGTGTTCATGAATCAAGGAGGAAACAAAAGGAAATTCAAATGGATCACAACAAAAACTCGAATCTAACCATTCACAACTTGAACCTCAATTAGTTTCATGCAAATAGGAAAAATGTTGGGGCTTCTTCAAGAAGCAAGGTATAAATGTGATTTGTTTGATTTCCGTTATTGGTTATAGATGAGAAGGTTGTTCAAACTTTCAACACGACTCTTGTTTTGCATCAAGTCTAAATTCTATTGCAATGTTTTGACGAGAGTTGCAATAAGGCATGATGGTGGAATTGCCAATAATGAGCTTGTAAGTACAAAACCCACCTTTAATTTACACAAGGTGTGTAATCAAGTTTCTTTTTATTGTGTTCTTTAGAGGTTTAATTGTGCAAACAATGGAATGCAAAAGAGGGGGGGGACAAATCACCACAAAGCATAAATTCAATCCAATCATTTTTCACTTCTTGTTTGTGTTCATGTTTGTGTCTATTTGTGTGCATGTTTGAATCTAGTCTTATATGAAATTTACCTTGCTAATTTAACATTAGTTACATATATGAAATTGCCCAAAAAACTTATGAGCCCCAATGGTCACATTTTGTTTTTTAATTTTGATTCACAAATGTTGATTTCATTTTCTTGCATTTCATTACAATATATTGGATGTCCTTGGTTGTTAATGATGGTGACACTATTATGACTTTTCGAGCAAAGTTCACATTTTGTTTGTGCATGCTATGTAATTTGATTTTGGGTGTAAATGGAATATGACATGCAACGGGCAATTTTTTTTCTTTCGATCAAGGATTAAATGATCTTTTTAGTGTTATAAATAGTCACATGTGGAGGCTCGAGTTAGACATTTTGTTGTCCAATATCATTACACATGCATATGAATGTTTGAATTGTTTTACCTTTTTTATTTTTGTCTATTTTGTAGGGTTGGTCATTTCTAATCCTTGTTCATTTATATATCGTTGGACATGTTGGAGGTTATTTTAAAATTCTAAGTTACTTAAATCATATGAATGGAAAAACTTTCAATATACATATGAATAAATTTCACAAACTTAAATATCATTATAATCCATGGGCCAATCAAGGGGAAAGGGGAAGAAGTTTGTTTCAATAATAGGGGATGGAGGAACAAAGTTTGATTAAAATGAGTTTAATAAGTTTCCTATTACCACCAAAGCATTATTGTTTACATTTTTCATGAAAATTTTAACTTTTCACACCTAATTTGTTTATTAATTAGTTTTAGCAATTCAACATTGTCTAAATTTGTTACATGTGACTTTCTCATAATAGTGCATGAGTTGAAATTGAAGAGTAACAAACATTTTCAAGCAAACAAGGACATTGTTACACTAAACAAATTTGAGCTAACTTTGAAACTTTCACCTAAAGGTCATTATGACAATGCAATATTCCACATGTTGCCTATTTTTTTAATGTCAATTTACAACATTGTAATAATTTAGTCATCATACATGATTATATTGACATTGTGGTTTCATTATTTTTTTCCATCAAAGGTTAATACATTAAATGAGAATAACGAATGTCATAAAATTTTCCACATGAACATTTCTATGTGCCCTTTATATAAAGCTATTTTTATTTATTTTTAAGTTGGTTATGTAAACATGCCAAAAACAACATTCAACATCCCCCATTTTTGTAATTCAACTTATTTATCTAGTGTTATCATGAAATGCACTTTGGCATTGGAGGTATATCCAAAATATAATTTAACTTTACTCCAGAAGCCTTATGCATGCAAGTCATAAAAAAAACTATAAATACTTTTGTTCAACCCTTTTTTTTTTAAACAAGATGAGAAACCACCTTGTATTGTTCTTTATTTGTTGCATCTTTTGATCCTTGCATGGGTGTTTTCATTTAACTTGGATCCAATTATCAAAAGCTAACTCATATATGTTTTCTATTGGATGGGTTATTTTAGTTATGTTTTTAGATTTATGGTCTTGGCTTATGTTCCAATAGTAAAGGTGATACATATTAGACACATTTAATTAATCTAATAGTAAATGAAAATATGAATGTTGAAGAAGGTGGTCTTGATGTCATTTTGGACAATTGTTGCCAACATTCCAAAATGCAAATCCAATAGTGTTGAAGTGAATCAACAAAGTGATTTGGATTATTGCTAAGAAATAAAAGTTTGGCTAAATTTGCCAAATTTCAATGGTCTATGTTGTTTGACTATTGGATTCAATTTTTCTATCACAATTACACCACACAAGATTATTTAAATAAGTTGTTGTTGACATGAAGGTTCCTCTTTCATGCATTAATGCACAATATCTAAAAAAATTGTAAAGCAAATTAGATGGGATTTTGTGAAGGACAACAATTTGGACATTGTGGCCATCAATCCTTCCATGGTCATTGGACTCATTTAACAAGGTTCCAAATTTACCAAAAAACCTAAAGAACTCACTCCTTGGATACTTTAAGAAACATATAATGTAAAAGGAAAATTTTAATTTGTTATGAAATAACATAATATTATAGGGATATTTTGAAAATTTCTAGATATTTTACATATATTTTCATAATGAATTATAAACACCTTATTTATATTTAAGTGAATAATTAGTTTTATTTCAATAAGTTGCACCCTATATATTTTTTACATTGTTTGGAATAAAATGGAAGTGATTTCCTTGATCCAACTATGACCTTATTTTGAACAAGTTCTAAATGACTTAAACATTTTTTGAATGTTCATTGTTTGACATATGTGTGGCTCATCTCATGAAAAATAACATTTGGAAAAAAATAAAATTTGATGGTTGTTGAAATATTTAACAACAAATTGGTGCTTGTAAGGATACCAAAGATGTACCCAAATTCATGTGTTGGGTGTGTGGAGGTGAAAGATGTGGCAATGGAACACACAATGGCATATGAATCAATTATTACAACATGTTTCATATATGTGTTAAACATTTGTTTCATTATGTAAATATGGTTATTTTGTCCAAAATTTATGCACATATCCCATTTGCAAAATATATTACAATTTATTTTTTCAAATTTTCTTCCCATTTGTAATGTTAATTTACATGTTTGGCATTTCAATCAGTTACAATATGAATGTTAAACATGCATGGGTTCATTTGGCTTGTAAACATCATTCATAGAAGTGAAATTTGATATATTTGGGAGGGTGATGGGTGGGTCTTCAATGACATTAATGAAATGAAAATGAAGTAAAGGTTTCAATATTTATTTTATCAACTCAAAAACTGAAGGATCTTGGCTTCAACTTCCAACCCATTGAAGGGGTCATTCATGAAATAATTACCAATTTTAAGGAATGTGGGTGTTTGGCATGACTATGTTTCAAGATGGATACTGTAGCCAAAATCTTAACATTGGAATGCAAGAGGTCCATGTTCATAAGTTGTTAAGATCACATGCGAGCAATGAAATTAAGAAGAATAGTGAAGAATGGTGCACTTATACTTGTTGCAATAAAAGTTTACACAACATTTGTTACTATATTTTGACATGTTTAACATGATTTTTTTTTCTCAACAAAAAATTGATAGGTGTTTAGTTTAATGCAATTTGAAAAAGTGGGCAAATGTGTAGTATGAATACAAGGCTCATCAATAGTGTTAGTATTGTGTAAAATAAAACCATGAAAGGCAAAATCATTTAAATAATTATGATGAATAAATTAGACTTCAATTTTTTTCTACATTCATTTTTCCTTAGACAAAAAAAGACTTGAATCTCCATCCAAGTTGAAGTCAATTTTTTTAACTTTTGAAAAATTAGTTTTGAAAATTTGAAATATTGTTCGAAAGGCTTCATGTTTTTGTCACTAACATGTATCATGATTAAACTCCTTTGTGAGTTGTGGGTGTAACACTTCACACTTTCCAAAGGGGCCTTTTAATATGGTCAAACAAGGATTCTAATATCAACACCACATGTGCCCAAATTGGGATTTTAAATGGGTTGAATTTAAAAGACACTAATGAAAGAAAATAATAACAACCTTTAAAACCTTGACTAATTTAAAATACTACTTACTAAGGCATGTTAAACAAACGAATTGTAATGTTAATCCACAACCTCAAACCATATCATGTGGCTTTAAAAATAACTCTAAATTGAGTGTTATCACACATTCCCAAACCTATTTAATAATTATAGGAGTCCATATTAAGGCTTTGTTCAAAGTCCTCTCATGTTTTTACATATTTCTACCTTAGAAGGAGTTGGAGTCAATGGGTTAGTTGGTCATGAAAGTGTGATTGAGAATGTAATTTATCCACCATTGATGCTAAAATAAATTATCCATTCACCAATGAGTGATTGTAAATTGTAGGGTATGAATTTTGACATTACAAAATCCTTACATGGTTGCAAACCACCAATCATAGCTCTGAAAGACTAAAACTATTGCATCCATGCATGTTAATTTAGAATTAATCTTGTTATGCACACATGGAAGCTATCTCAAATTAAGAGTGAAATACAAACTCAAGCTCAATTTGAAGTCTCTTCACACTCTTTAGCAATCACAAAATCTTGTCATGTTTTAAAGCTTCTTTTGACCTTTAAAAAAATAATCTTCTATTGTATCCAATAACCCTGTAACCTTCAACATGAACAAAATTGTAGCCACATGATCATAAAACACTTTAGAAATTCTCAACAAAAGGTAATGAACACATAATATTTAACATAGGTAGTCACTTCCGGAGCTAAATATACATATAACATATGTGTCCATATGGTGTACACAAGAAAAAAAATGAGCTAGAGGATTTTGAATGAGTGATGAGAGGAGGACCAATTGGAAGCTTGAGAACCTCTAAAAGGTAGAATGCAATGTTTTTGTTTTTTTTTGGGGTGAAATTTTGCCAAATTTCGACCTGAAAATTTTGATTTCGACCTATGCAAAGGATTTTCCATGGAAAAAAATGGCCCAAATTGACCAGAATTCAAAAAAAGAAATTTCTAGATTGCAATAGTTTTATGATAGGTTCCAGTAGGTAGCCAAGAAAATTGAAGGATTTGGTTTGTTTTTTCCTACTTTCATATCTAGTCTGTAGCCAAATCTGGCTAAATCATCTTACGGATGATCACCACTTCAGCTACATCACAAAAATTGGAAAAAGAAAAAACTCTGGTAGGTAGTAGGTTATGTGACATGTCATGTGAAGAAACAGTCCAAGTAAGGAACTGCAAGTACAAAAAGGAAGGCAGAGTATGTATGACATGAGAAGACAAGATCAGATGGGTAAACCAATGGAGGTTGGATAAGTTAGTTAGAAAACATTAAGGATCTAGATTCCTTTGGTTTGGTATGGTTACCCCACATAGGGTATATAATGAAACTAGGGTAGCCTATATCCAAGCAAATTTCCTTCATAATTTTCAACTGGGCTTTTTTTCATATCTTGGTACAGACTGGTTATAACATTACACACATATATCACAACCTCCACACAATAAATAATAGACACATTATTGTAACCCAATCCAAATTCTGTAGAAAGTTTTTACTCAAGGTTTCTTTCTTTCTAGTGCTAGAGTTATCAGTAATGTCAGGTGATCAGGGGGCGAGATTGGCCAGTTTCGGGCATAATAGGCCATCAAATGTGTAACTGGGAATGAAAATCTTACAAAAACGAAATAACTTAGTTTTGGTGGTAAACTGAGTTTCATCCTGTCTTTCCCTGTCACATATGTTTTCACTGCTCTTACGTGTACAGTTACTATACTTACTCTCGAACCTTGTGCATTAAATGCTGAGTTTCAGCATTTTCTTCACAAGTAAAAACCTCCAACAAGATTTGTATTAGTGCATTTTGGAGGAATGCTTACAAGCATAAGAAAGAACCTGCAAGTGATTTTGAAAAATCAAATGCCCTCGCATGTGAATGTTTCATTTTTTGAAATGCTTTGTATCATTTTTTCCCCTCATGATACCTAATGGGTGCTTGTATCACATGAAAAAAATAAAAATAATAAAAATAAAATGTCAATTTTTACGCTATGTAACACCCTTGGCCATGGGCATTATCTGAGTTGGGCACCTTGGCTCAATCTTGGATGGATCTTTATTTCGATAATTAAAGCTATTTGTAAAATATCTCAGTTGTGGTATGGAATTACTCATCACGGTCCAAATCATATTGAAATATTAAATTATTTAATTAATTTGCATTGGTTGACACAATCAAGATTAAACTGTTTTTAAAATTTTTATAAAGTGTTAAAAAATAAAATGGTTTGGGATGTGATTTTTAGGCCCACTTTAGATAAGGGTCCAAGGAGTAGGATCCAATGAAATTGAGCATTTTTATTGGTCAAGAGCTTTAAATTGGTCCCAGGGCCTTTAGATAGGGGTCCAGGACCAAGACAAATCAAATTGTGATTTAGCTTACATGGCATCATTTTGGAGGGAAAACCAATTGATTTGGACCAAAAAAGAAAGCCTTTAAAACAGCACTCATGGTTTGGAGAAGCCAAAGTGTAAGCTATGGTCCAAGGTTGTTCATCTCTTTGTATAAAACAAATAAATTCATTGATTTTTTAAACCCTTGTTTAAATTTTATGAGAATGGAAGATATGCTATGAATTGAGCTCCCCCATTTTTAACCATTTCTAGAGTTGACATGGCTGATTTTGTCCATCCTCACTAGGTGATTGCTAGAAGGAGTGAACTTTAATTTTTTCAAGTGCATGAAATGAAGGTGAATCAAAAGGTGAGGCAAAACATTAAGGGTTGAAGCACCAATTTTCACAAGTGGAAGGGAATTTGAATTTACAAGAGATGCTTTAATTGGTTTCTATTTTTAAGAAAAGCACCCAAAAAATAAATTGTAGTTGTGATATCTTGTGCCTCCACTCATCCATTGTGTTAATAAGAATAAAAATTTATTAAAAAAACCATGAAATAAAGAAAGAAGAGAATAAATATCGAAAGTTAACCTCATCCTCTCACATGCCAATCACACATTTTTGATATTGAACCTTTGAACTGGTCCCAAGCCTGTAGACACACTCCTACTTGTACATAATTACTCTCGAACCTTGTGCATTTAATGCTGAATTTCAGGCATTTCACACTGAGAGATTTAATAAAATTTACCTACTTTTGTGGATACCACTGAAAGAGAGGATTGGGGTGAAAGCAGGCCCAAAGACAGGGTGAAGACAGGATGACTCTAGGGGATAATAACTCTATTAATGCCTTTAAATATTGTAAAAGTCAGGTAAAAGTTAGAAATTAATTATATTTTGTTGTTGTTTGGTTCAATTAAAAAATTAACTTATCCTCTTTATACGTGTTTCTCTTTGCTTCCAATACCAACCAAACAAATTTGACTCTTGTTGTTGTTGTTGTTGTTGTTGAATTATCTTGTGTTCATAATTTTCGAGGGTTTTATGGATTTTTTTCTAGCACATCTCTGCTGTTCGCTTCCTCTTCAACGATTTTCTCTTTTGTATTCTGCAAAAATCAAAATTGATCTTCCGTAGCTTGTGGAGTTAAATTGTTGTTGTTGTTGAATTGTGTGCTCCTTTGGGAGGCAGTGAATGAGTGAGTGAGTGAGTGCGTCTTGTGTCGAGGATTTTTTGTATTTTGGTGGGTACATTTTCTTCTTCTTCGATGCTCCCTCTCTTTCGTTTTTTTCATGTGCAATTCTAGTGTTCGCGGAATTTGATCTTTCGTAGCTTGTGGAAAACAAAGTTTTTGTCCCTTTGTTTGTGATTTGGCAGAGCTTGTGTGGTGCAGTCTTGGGGTGGAGATTTGGAAAGAGGAGGTTTCGCGAAGCTTTCCGTTGTTGTTGTTGTTTTTTTCTTTTTCTTTTCTTTTTTTGGGTTGGGTTCTACTAATTTTTCCATGGTCTAGTTCTTGGCGATGGAGAAGGTTTTGACGATGCCGTCTTCTTCGCTTGGAGCACTCACGCAGCCTTCTCCTCCTCTTCCGATGAGGATGATGATGATGGAGAAGAAGAGGAGATGGAGGACGAGGACAAGGATTGGTAACCCTAATTTTGTTGGGGTTAAGTTGTACGAGAATAGAACGGGAAGGAAGTATTGTTATAGGCCGTCTTCGTCGTCGTCGCTGTTCTCCAGTCCTGCTTCGGTCTTGAGGATCCAAGCAACGGTGGCTACAGGTGTGGAAAGGAAGAAGGAGGTGACGAACAACTCGGCGGGGAAGTCTCGTCTACTAACCCCAGGCCAATTCTTGCTTGACCGATTGACGCAGGACATTGGAGTCAGTAGCTCTGGAGCTATGGAAGAGCTGGAATTGGAGCGAGGTGTGTGCAACCCTTTCAGAAAATACACGCCAGAGAGGGTGCGTAAAACAAGGTTATGATATTGATGGCATCACAATCTCCAAGGAAAATCTATAGGGTTAGGGTTTGAGGCCAAGGTCACAAGAGTTTATGAGGATTGCAGGAAATGAACATCTTTCTTCTTCACCTTGGGATGATGAACAGTGACTGTTTGTTATTGCCATGACCCATCACTGTTTGTTGGATTGGGTGTGTATGTGTTTGTTGCCATGAGCAGGTGCGGCAACGAGTGTTAGAATCACCAGGTGCCTTGTTCTCTGTGATAAGCCGCGGGTTCGAAATCATAACATCATTGGGTCTCTATTGGGCTGCTATCTCCTATGACTGTTTAGTTGGACGGGGTGAAGAGATGGTTCCACGGAGAGCTGAGCAACTGCGAACTCTTCTTTGTGATTTGGGTCCTTCCTTCATAAAAGCTGGTCAGGTAATGATGAACAGGGGGAAGGCCTCCTCTTGCTTATATTTTTCTATGGTTAACATGGGACTACTGCTTTCTTTACAATGGAATCAGTCAGGTCAATGGCTAATCTCCTCATCTGCACATTCTGGAAAACTGTTTGTGTGCAACAACTATGTAGTTTTACAACATTTTGTCCTGTCATGGAATGCAGCTCCAATCAACTTCAGGAAGCTTTTACTCTTCACTAGTCCCTCTTGTAAGTGCTGTTCTGTTGTTAGTGAAATTGGTGGTAAGTTTAGGAAACTGAGGACTTGCTTTTCTTGCTTGGTTTTTGGGTTGTTTTGTTCCTGTGTGCAGGTGCTGGCAAACAGGCCAGATATTGTTCGAGAAGATTACATGAACGAGCTTTGCACTTTGCAAGATGATGTCCCTGCTTTCCCCAACAAGGTGAGGGCACGCATCTCAAGGTGAAAAAAAAAGTCTCTGGAGACAGCCAATTCAACTATGTGCTTTCCATTTTAGAGGTCTGAATTGTTGAGTTGTGTAAAACAAGTAGGAGGCTCTGAAAATCATTGAGGAAGAAATGGGTGTTCCACTGGAGCAAGTATTCAGCAAGATATCAGCAGCTCCGGTGGCTGCTGCAAGCCTTGGTCAAGTCTATCGTGCCACACTTCGGAGCACAGGTGCAGATGTTGCAATCAAGGTTAATTTAAAACCCTAAACTGATAGTCAGGGCTGCTGTAGTTGGGAATTGAATCTCCTCCAAGTTCATGGTGCCCTACATTTTCTACATGAACTAGTTTGTTCTGTCATTGTGATGCTGCTTTGTGA
>Ga0209208_10010353_pt1 | contig 12110 bp, 5 predicted proteins | sample S1TSphfallax_3_FD_187694 | JGI IMG/M metagenome (GOLD analysis project Ga0209208, IMG submission 187694) | Host-associated microbial communities from peat moss isolated from Minnesota, USA - S1T2_Fd - Sphagnum fallax MG (SPAdes) (version 2) | ecosystem: Host-associated > Plants > Peat moss >...
AATCCTTCCCATCCTTCACATTTCCCACTCCGGTTCTTTAACCTGTCGAGCCCCCCCACCCAGTCCTTCCGATCCTTCACATATCCCACTCCGGTTCTTTACATGCACTCAAGGAGGGTAACCCTACCCCAAGTGGGGTAAAATTGGGTACATTGGTTACCCACGTTACATGTAACCAATGGAAAACCTACACGTTCCACGTTAAGGTAACTCCCTACAAAAGCGTGCAGTGCTATACTTAGCTACTGTCCATAGCCACTCTCCGTCCGGATATAGGGGCGGCCTCTGGGAACAGGAAATTCCGGCTCGCAAACCACAAATCTTTTGAAAGAAAACTCTGGGAACAGGAAATTCCGACCGATGGGCCGGGCCCGGTCGGCCTGAACGCCGAGCTCCGAAACCACAGATCTTTTAAAAGAAAACTCTGGGAACAGGAAGTTCAGGCCGGTTCTGCGAGTGAATTAAAATGCAGAATTGTCGTGTCAGACAAACGCACGCACGGACACACGCAACAAGCGAAATTATATATAAGATTGTAGAAGCAACTTGTAGCCAGGATGTTCTTTACACACCTGCATGTAATTGGCATCCTCAACCATGTACGAATGAACTCTTGCTAACCATTGGGCAGAACTAAAATTCACCAAAATTCCCTAGACCAGTCATAGAACCCAAATGACACATTTCAGCACCCAACAACATCAAAGCATCACACGTTGCAAAAAATTCATTTCATGCAACACATACATACCACATTCATTTGCATGCCCTCACAAAAAGCATAGATATTGATTTCATTTTCATTGACAATGTCCTCAAAATCCACTGATAACCATTCAAGACCTCGTTGCTCAAGCTGAATGTTATGCATTATTCCATAATCATGTCTGTTTGTTGCATCGCAACAACTCCTTCACATATTCATCAAAATTGCTGGATCCAGCATGTGGAACAGCCTAGAAAGCCACCACCCCTCTCACATTTCTCAAAAACACTTTGGCACACTGCACTGTATCTCAAAGGATTAAAAAATCTTTGAATTTTATAGCCTTTTGGAACCGTAATGATTTTGTTGAAAAATTTGCAAATAACATTTGTTTTATGTTATGCTATACTAATGAATGCAACTAGCAAGATTTAATCTAATGAATTTCTATTACATTTTTTCCATATTTTTCTTTGAAGATTTTTTTTCATTATCTCCCTTTGCTATTTTTTGTTTAGAAACTTTCATTTTGTTCTAATGTTTTCACAATTTTTTCTTCAATATTCATTTCATTCACATTTAAGCACAAACTTCAATATTCAAGCACAAACTTCACACAACTCACAACCTTTGGGAGGAGGCACCACTCCCCTCCCTATAATATATTCTATGCCTCCCCGCGGAGATTACATGCAAATCTCACTTTTTTTTAGGATTCTTAAGTGAGAGTCTCAAAACTGGGACTTTATGTGTCTCAAAACTTTAGACACTCATATATTTCTCAAATCAAATTTGCTTTGAAGTGTAAAGGCAATACCTTATAGCCCTTGAAAATGTCTTTCTAACATTGTATAACATGCTATAATCCGACTTCATTTGACCCCTATTTTCAAAGGATTTGTGGTCAAGAATGAAATTTCCAATTTGATTTGCTCCCCTTCTTTTGATCATAACTCATGTCAATGAAGTTTAAATGAACAATGTCAAGGGACTTGAAGCATCTATGCTTCAAAACCTTTTTAATGGTGTTATCGGAGCCTAATTTGGTTCTTGTTTACCTTTCCAACCAAGGTTTTGAACATTTGGAACTTTCATATGAATGGAATTCCCAAAGTGGGAGTGCACTTGGGAATCATTAAGCTTCATCCTTTGCACTCTTCCCCATTTGTGAGAATGGGTTTCACACCTAAACACATTTTCGCCCTCATGGGCCCTTGTACTTCACATTTAGTCACGATCCCAGGGTTAAGGTTGGGACACATATGCTACTTTATCAACTATAACTAACACTTTCCTTGTAATAAAACATTTATCATCAAACATTAATTTTGGGACTTGTTATTTGGAAAATAAAATATCCTATATCCTGGATGTTCCAAACATGTTGCATGAAAGAATAATAATAAAAAATGAAAGTTCATTAGAATACAACGAAATGATATTCGTGAAATTTTTAGTACATTATCATTGGGTTGGCACAATTTATTTACATGTCAAAGAAATCTAGAAAGATAACATCGTTATAGACATAAGCCACAAGAGAACATTGGGATGAAGAAATAACATTGCGCAACTAAGGAAATGGAATCCAATGTTCAATCATTCATTGAACATTGCATTGATATAATGCTACATGAAATGAAAAGAATTGGATATGGTTGACAAAACATTCACTTGTTAATTCCAAACACATGGAAAAATATTCGAGAATGGAACAATGGTATATCCCAAATTTCACACATATGTAAGCTTTTCATGTTGATTAACAATTATGTTCCATTCTCTTGATATGAGATGATGCATAAAATTAATTCTAACAATTTTCATTATCATATGTGTGTGATTGTAAATTAATAAGGAACTAAAATATTGATCAAATCTCTTAATATGTTATGAGTTGATTGAAAGGAAACGTCATCTCAATGTGGATGTTTGAAATAAAAGTTCAACCTTTTCAAAATGCATAGTTTAAGAGTCGTAAAAAATAAAAGAAATTCTAAAGTTGGAAAAAGATGTTAATGACAAGGAACACAAATTGAAACTCAAAAAGCATAAGAAACACCAATAATCATATCGGTAATTTTCTCCTAGTTGGAAAGCAAAATCAATTCAATGAAAGGAGGAGTTCTTGTGCATCATTAATAATAAAATGGATCATTGCAATATTCATTACCAAGGTTGCAAGAGAAAGACAAAATGGTTGTTGGGCTTGTCAATTTCCGATGACATTGACCGACATGATTGTTCACAGGCATGGGGATAATGAATTTGCTCAATATTCCAATAAATTTTGAACAAATGATCCTATTTCATTATTGGATTGTTCATACATTTGTTAAGAACTTTGGGGATGGAACCAATTTGTAAGTTGATAAATTTTAATATTTTCAATTTTATAATCAACCTCCGTTTTTATTTTACATTGAAAACACATTTTTTATTGGATCATTATTAAACTCATAAGGCACTTTAACATTTGTTCCTTCCCACCCTCTGTACATATAACTCTCAGATGATATTTGAATAATTTTTAAAAATACCAAACAATTATACAAATTACAATCTATGAAACAAAAATAAAAACAAAATAAAATTTGAATACCATGAAGAATATTGAAATGACTCCATTATGGTTGTTTCCATGTGCATTTTTAAATTCTTATGTTTTGCATTGACATATATTTCTTTGTTAATAATTTGTTGAATCATGTCAACATATTCACATGAAGCCTAATTAAACAACACATGCTCATATGTCAATAACACAACATGTTGAAATAACCTTGATACAAACGAGTTTTGACCAATGGGAAATAATGATATGATGCAATGTGTGACAAAAAAAATAATTTCCTTCTTTGCATGAAAACTAAAAGCATCGAAAAGATGAGAAAAAATCAAATGTCTTGGGGAGCAAGACAAAATTCCAAGTGTTATTAAAATAAGAGATATTAATTCATGCCAATATTAAACAATTAATTTTCATTTCTCTAAAATTTGAATCAACTTTTTGGGCAAATGACTTGGCTAGCATGTAACTAATTCTCAATTGTCCTTTTGCATTGTGCCCCAGATGTCATGTAAATCGTTGGAATTTTGAAAACCCGACTTGGTAGGTTGTGGCTCTTTTCTTCTTTTCTTTTGTTTGACATGAATTTTGAAACCTTTTTTATGTTGGGGCTTATGTGCATTGAGATTGAATTTAAGTCGATACAATTTCCATGCAATTGGGAGTTTTTTTTTTTAACACAAAAAGAAAGGGTGAAAAGAGGGGGACTAGAGAAAAAAAAATAATTTTAAACTGTAGTTTGTGATTAAACAATAGTTGTTAACAACATTAACAATGAAAATTACATGGGTTGGATATGGCCCGCTTTAGAGTAGGAATCAGACCAAAAAAAACTTGGGGCCAACTTTGAGCATTTTTGGGTTGCAAATTGGCCCAAGTTACAAATAAATGTTAGAACATTGACATCAAGATATTAATAAATGCTAAAAAATTGTAAATAGTGCTCATGGTTCAAAGTTCTTGTAAGAATCACCAAGCTTGAAGCTTGATTCTCACAAGTGTGCAATGTTTAGATTCCAATATTTAAAAACAACTTATGTGATAGCAAGTTTAATGCAAGATCCTGATTCTCAACTTCTGCGATAATAAACCAAATAATCACCAAACCTAAAGCTTAATTATCCCAAGTTTGCAACATTTAAACTCCAAACTCCAAACACAAATTACTTAAATCGCAAGCTTAATGCAAGATTTTGGCTTCAACAATAAAAAACAAAAAAAAACAAATTCAATTTGTAAGAAAGGTTTTTACTCACCTTAAACCTCTAGAGTTTGTGGTCTTTGTGCAGTAGGCATTTTGCTCCAATAGTGGCTACAAAATTCAAACCATTGATGTTAAGGAGCTGTCACTAAGAAAACCATGACCTAAACAAGTAAAGATGACATCTTATTAGAATAGGTTAAAAAATGGAGTAACATTGTGGCGGAGTTGATTGAATAGGGAGCAACAACATTGCAACTTCGTTTTGCAAAACTTTGCAAACACAAAAATGCTTGTAGCAACACAATTGCGACTTGTGATGTGCCTCTTTCGAAAGGTTACATCTTGTGGTCCTCTCGCCTTGAACAAACTGACAACCATCTTTGTAGTTGATAAAAGAGATGACCTCTCTTTTCTAAAAGGGATGTCAAATGATGGCGATTTGAACAAAATACAAGCCTTGATTTAGAACAAGGAGGCAGAAAGGTTTTTTTTTACGTTGTAAATATGTGAAATTTTGCCACTACAAAAACACTAGTGCTACTACAGAAAAGAAACTAAAGAAAAAAACAAAAAGATAGAAATCAAAAGAAGTGCTCTCTATAACTTTGGAAGGCATTCTTACAAGTTGATGCTTTAAAGGACACTTGAGGAATATTTTCTTAGGAGTTAGGTTAGGGTTAAATGGTGACAACCGTAGTACCGTTAGATGCTGGCCAGGTTAGGGTTAGAAAGCTGCATATACTATAGTGATTTTCGACATGTCTTCAGTTCTGCCTATCAAGTTTTGAAGTTCACACTTTGTCTTACAGATGAAGTTGTAGTCGAGTGCACATAGAGTTTGTTCATAATAGTAGCTTTGGAGTGCAGATAGATTTGCTTGCGTCTGTTACAATAGGACCAGTGTTCGAGCTTCATGCGGCTTCAGTGAACTGTAGTGTGGAGAGTAAAGAATATCAGTCATGTGTGTCTCGGTCTTGTGTCGTTTCTGGAAGGGGAACAGCCGCGGAAAGGCACACGGTCGCTGTATTGCTAATTTGGATCGTTTTGCTGTCTCCCATGAGGAATGAGCGCTGTAATCTAGCGTCGATAGTTCTCAACCCTCGGCGGTTTGAAGGTTTGCTAGTAGATTTCGACTCTGGCTACTCTGGAGTCTCCATTCTCGCAGCCGATGACCATATCCTGGTATGCGGCCAGATTGCATGCAACTTTATTTTCTAGGGCATCTAGAAAGCCACAATTTGTGATATTGTGCTAGATAGACTCCTACTGTCATGTTTACCTGTTGGTTGTGCATTGATTGTTTTTCTGAATACTTGGAAGCTGGCGGATCAGTTCAGTAAAGTGCTTTCCAATGACACTTGAATTTCTAGTTTTGAGAGTTGCAGGAATCGTATTCCAGAACGAGGGAGTCCTACCTGTTGTTGCTCAAGAACCTTGAACTATCTGAATGCTTGTCTTCTACAAATTGCCTTTGCATCAGCAGGATTAAAACTCCCTCCATGCGCCAAATGTTTAGCTACTAAGCATATGACTTTCTTTTTGACGAGATTATGTTGTTCAAATTCAAAGGAAAGTTTTCAGCGTGCCATCTGTTAATGGCTATTCCTTCTCAAATTACCTCCAGACACAGGGACTTCAGATATTGTTTTTTATTATACAACATTTTGGGGTGCTGGACTATGTATGTTTATGCGTTTATGGCTGAATATCTGTTGCTTAGGGCCTGATGATTTGTGAACTTTTTATCACATATGAGTAAGTCTTTGTTTAAGAGTCCACAAATGCTTGCTAATCATGTCAGCAGATCCAATCACTCAGGGCTAAAGACCAGGTGAACAAGATATTATGTGTTGTTTTGTGACCCTTCAGGTTTCTTCGAAGTAATGTGTGCAATCTGACTTTTAGAGTGGTACTGTATATGTATCTGTGGCTAGGTGACAGGCTTCAAGTTGACACTTGTTTGATTGGGAATTGGGAAAATGTGCCATAGGGTATGATGTTTGTAACTGCCCAAGTTTGTCAAGGGTTTCGTTCCTTTTTGTGTGAATGAAAGGAAAATGGATGCGTGAGAGCATCACCACCATTTGTATGGCAGCTTCGCACAAGCTTGTCAATTAAATGTGGAATGAAAAGCCATTAGTTATTGAGAGCAACACCCCTTGTCTTATATGTAACGAGAGCTACTTATAGAAGCAGTGAGGATTTTTGGATTGCTCTCAGCTCTTAAAAATAAAGTTGAATGGCAGTTTACCAATTAATGGCACTACTAAGGCCCATGGTATCTATGTGTGTTACCATATGTGCATTCATGTGTAACCGATAAGTTATCTTCATCAGCATGGCCGCTAGTTCTGTGAGTGCCTTTCACCTTTCAGATTGGTCTATTCTGTGATAATAATTTGTTTCCAAATGTTTTGGTTTGAATTGCCAACTCTATTACATTCATGTGTCAATTGGTGGCCTGTCCTCTCAGCAAATTTCAGATGCATACTGGTGCTCTGGTTTGGATTTTGGTTATTATGCAATGTTTTGAATGTGGAATTTTGGTGGCAGAGTGATTGGCCAGTGCATCAGCTATGGCCGCCTTCCAGAGGCAAGCTAAGCACTGAATTGGATGTGGTGTTGTTCCATGGGCTCCAATTAACTGCAGACGATACTAGTGATGCGTGGAGTAGCACATGGACACAACGGGGTCATGCTGATGTATGTTGGCCTCAAGAATGGCTGCCGTTTGATTTGGGGGAAGAAGCTGTGCGAATTTTTTCCGTGTCATACAATGCGCATGTAGTTACCTCCCCTCATGACCATGTATCGGAGATTGCACATAACCTATTCCAGACTCTCATGAATTCAAGGTACAAAGTCAGCTCTCTTTCATTGTCAAAATGGCATGCTTGGGCAAATGAAGTGTTTTCACTCACAAATATGTCAAGCAACTAAGGTTTTCGGATATAAGATTTGTAACCCAACCATTTGGTCATCTCTCAATCGACAGAAAATCTGTATGCTTATAAGTGGTAGTATATCAGGCAATTGTAGATGGTGTTGCAATGCTTCCTGAAAAATGAACATAGCACAGTAATGTATTGTTTAGGTTGAATGGAATCATCCTTATTTGTGAAAGTACTCTATGTTTTTAATGATTGGTGTTAAAAAGCTTGGTTTTGAAAGTGGGAAGGGCTTTGACTTGCGTTTTTCTGAAATTGCCATGAGGAGAGCTGCAGTGCAGTAGTGTGGAACGGGTTTTTGGAACAATGTCAGAGGTGTGCACTCCAAGATGTATTTCAGTCACACATAAATATAGACTTAACTAATATGAAATGTAGAAGTCAATTAAGTATTCCGTGAAGAATCAGCCTAGCAAATGACTATGTTTTGTGCAGGTATGAATGGTATCATCCTATTGTGTTTATAGGCCATAGTTTTGGAGGGTTGGTATTGAAGAGCTTGGTTGTAAAATTGAAGAGAGAATCAACCATCCAAAATGCTACCAATCCCTTCTCCAAAGTTACAGTCCAGCGTGCAAAAGTGTTTTTGAGGAATGTGACAGGGGTGGCTTTCTATGCTGTTCCACATGCTGGATCGAGCAATTTTACTGAATATGTGAACAAGTTGTTGAGATGCTACAACAGACATCATGGTGGAATCATGGATAACATTCGACCCTGGCAACGAGATATGGAACAGTTATCAGAGGATTTTGATCGCATTGTCACTGAAAACGAAATCAGTATATATGCTTTTGGCGAGGGCAGACAGATGGAGCAAGTGGTACGTATGTGGTGGATGAAATGATTGTTTGTAACTAAACACCGGAGATGCTTTGATGTTGTTTGGTGCTGAAATGTGGAAATTTGGGTTCTGTGACTGGACTAGGGAATTTTGGTGGATTTTAGCTCTGCACAACGATCAGCAGGAGGTAATTCTTATGTGGTTGAGGATGCTGATCACATGGAGGTGTGCAAGCCTCCAACTAAAGAACATCCGAGCTATGCGTTGCTTCTACAATTTATCATTACTTGTGGAAAGGTGACTTTGAATATCCTAGTTAGTTCAACATGTCATTAACATAGAAGCATTACCTACTATAGAAAATACAATAGAAGTTTTCTGTTAGGAGGTAACCAAGAATGCTTGAAATTTAGATGGATTTTGAATGTGTAGATTGATCGCCCCATGCAAATTTCTAGGTTTAGAGTATTCATGGTAAGTCAGTGATGATGTATAAATATTTTTTCTATATGCAACAAATGGACTAACCTTTTGATAGTTGTATGTTGTATATGAAGGTGGCAAGAGAATGTGATGAACCTTTGCAAGAGGTTCATGACTTGCCTGAATCGACGTTTGGTCTGGAGAGCTATGTGGAGAGGGTAGAAACATTGATGGCCTCAGAAGGAAGGAATGCAGCTCCTCGCTATGTGGGAGTATGGGGCATGGGTGGAGTTGGGAAAACTCTTCTTCTTCAAAGAGTGTATGGGAGCCCAATGGTACATGGCCATTTTCAAGGAGCCAAATTCGTTTGGCTGACTGTGGGGCAAAGTCCTGACATAATGGCTTTATATCACACCCTCAGTGCAAAACTGGATTTGGGACCAGAAAAGACTGCGAACCCAGAGGATTATAAGCTTGGATTATACAATCAGTTTAGACAGAGAAGAGTGTTCCTGGTTTTGGATGATGTTTGGCAAGATGAAGCATTTGACTCACTTGATTTAGCCAAGGGAAAAGGAAGTGTCACATTGTTGACTACTAGAAACTTGTCTTTATTGGAAAGAGGAAGTCCATGCATAAGGCAAGAGCATATGACTCCACTTTCAAAGGAGGATAGTTGGAGCCTGTTTTGTGTGCATGCATTCCCACCATCATCCAATGTGCCATGTGAATTGAAGGCATTGGCACAGTCCATGGCTGAGGAGTGCCAAGGTCTTCCATTAGCTCTGAAGGTTATTGGCAGAGCAATGTTTGGAAAGACCTCACCTGGACTTCAATGGAAGCCACTACTGAAGAAGCTAAGAGAATCACGTGTGCAAGAGAGGAGTGTTGAAGAGGGGTTGTATAAGCGTCTGAAGCTTGGCTATGATCTCCTATCTGAGGATGATCGGCGTTTGAAGGACTGTTTTCTTTACTTTGCAGCATTTCCTGAAGATCACAAGGTCTGGTTTCATGAGATCTTGTGGGGTTGGATAGGGGAGGGGTTGATTCCTGGAAATGGTGGAGATGATCCTAGAGCGGATGCATTTTCCTTGTTAAGTAAGTTGTGGAGGCGATCATTCATTGAGTCAAATGTAGAAAATGTAGAAGGTGAACACATAGAGGACTTTCTTTGGTTCAAGTTACATGATGTGATGAGAGATTTGGCCTTCTACATACTGAATGATAGTGGCACAACCCCTGCAGAACAGCTTTATCTTTATCGAGCCCATGAAAATTTGGAAGAATTCCCGCAAGAGTGGGAAGCAATATTGAAAGCTCAGAGACTGTCATTGCAATGGAACAAGTTGGAAAGTCTCCCTGAGAGGAGGATTTGTGCACCTGAATTGGTGTCTCTACTACTTCAGGGAAATCCGATAGTCTCGTTACCAGGAAGTTTCTTAAGGAGCTTTCAAAAACTAAGGGTTCTGAATCTGGCTGGAGGAAAATTTTGGTATCTACCTGAGGAACTTGGTGATCTTAAGGATTTGGTGTGGCTTGACTTCTCTAATTGTGAGAATCTAGAGACCTTGCCAGATGCAATAAGGAAACTGCATGTGTTGAAGCACCTGAATCTACCTGTGTGTAAGAGTTTGAAGTATCTCCCTTCTGGAGTGGTTGGCCTCACATCATTGGAAAATTTATGCACAAGACTCAGTTCCGAGTTGATATGGGCTAAACATACAGCATCAGGCATGGCAAGAGCACATTTGTTGTCTGATATATTTCCAACTGTTGCAGCGTCGTTGGAAGACATCTGTGGATTTACTGTTCTCACAAATCTGGGAATTTGTGGAAAAATAGATGGAGGGATGGAGCTACCTCACAATATATCTGCCCTTACAAACCTTAAGATTTTAGAGGTAGGGCTTGAGAATGTCAAAACCCTGCCAGCTCCGATGGCTTTTTCTTTAAATCAACTTCAACAACTTAGTTTATATAACATGGAAAGATTGGAATATCTTCCAAAATCCTTCACATCTTGCAATGCTTTTCCAGCTCTTGTAAAGTTCAAAATGATTCGCTGTGAAAGCCTTGTAGAATTTCCAGAAGTGGATGAAGGTGCACTGCCTAATTTGAGGCTACTACAATTTTTTATGTGTCGCTCTCTTGGAAGCTTACCTCTCTCTTTGGAGGTGCTGCCGAGCTTGAGAAAAATGATTGTGTCATACTGTGGGGAAACAATGAAAGACTCTTGTAGGATAAATTGTGATAAATCCTCAATATGGAGAAGCTTGGCCTTGAAAACCTCATGTACTCAATTGGCCGATCTGTAATTCTGATGAAATTTTGGAAAAATTCATCAAATTTGTAATTGGAAAATAAATGATTGAATGGTTTATTTTCAAATATGTTGCTATTTATAAGAACCTATAGTCTCATGTTTGTAACCGTTCAATATTATCCACATGTTTAATTACAAATTTGGAATGAAAAAGTGTATTCTATATGGCTTTCATTTCTTCTTGAAAAATGTATAAACAAAATGTCTTAAAACAGAGGCATATGGCATAAGGTCAATAAAAATGACTCAATCCAAAATGAAACTTAAATATCCATGTATCTACACTTAATTACCTATTTTTCTACCTATGTACCTTAGTTTGTATTTGACTTAATGAATTCTTATTTAGATAAGTGTGTACCTTAGATGGCTGGGTAGGTCTATAAGTAAGTATATATTATTCATCTCTAATATTTATTTAAATCTAGTTTGGAGGAGTTTGATTAAATGTCATGTGGCAAATTTCTATTGCACCATGTGTCACAATTTAAATCATTCAATCATAAAACTTAAATGTCTTGGATTATTTCAAAATAATTATAAAATAAGTTTAATTATTAAAAGTTGAGACATGTGACAACACATATCTTGTTGCCATTGTTCACCAAAAAAATTGCATCCTAATTACAAGGGACAATACCTATATGCTTAATCAAAGGATGGTTATATTTTGTTCGCATTTTCTTTCATACAAAATTCATTGTCATTTGTGATTAATGTCAATGCAACTTGTCCAACAGAACTTTTAAAATTTTACCAAGGTACAATCCAATTCCAAGATTCAATTTGCTTCAAATCAATCCAAAATGGTTTTTAGGAAATTGGACCTTGGACCGTCGTCTAAAGTGGACCTAAGATACATGGTCATAAACAATCTTGTGAGCACAAAGTGCTCTTAAAACATAATATCTACCCCAACAACTTTGGGGGTAAAAGGCAAAACATTCAAAATATTAAGCATTTCACATTTCCCACCAAAAACATCATTCTCAATCACTAGTTAACCAACATATCACAATATTTTTTAAATGTTTAATCTTAGTATATGTTTTATGGTTGGACCAAAATTCTCAAATTGTCATAAAATATGGAAGATAAGTTGTTAAATATCCAAGAGATTTTATTTTTTTAGCTTTAAAATCCTTGAGGTGTA
>Ga0209208_10010355_pt1 | contig 12109 bp, 11 predicted proteins | sample S1TSphfallax_3_FD_187694 | JGI IMG/M metagenome (GOLD analysis project Ga0209208, IMG submission 187694) | Host-associated microbial communities from peat moss isolated from Minnesota, USA - S1T2_Fd - Sphagnum fallax MG (SPAdes) (version 2) | ecosystem: Host-associated > Plants > Peat moss >...
GAAGTAAATGTTCTTGTAGATTTTTCATCTTATAATTAACTAGACCTCATTTTGCAAGAATTCACTTCTAATTTACAAAATTATATATATATCATGATCTATTGGTCATGCATATTTAAAACATGCTTGTATATGCCATAAAATATTTAATTATTTCACCTTTCCAATCATAATACAATAATTAATACTTACAAAGGACCTCGCATTTTTGGAACTTGGAAATTGCATTTAATTCAAATTAATGATGCCTAGGGGAAAAAAAAGCCTTTTGGAATACAATTAAATTATGAAAACATAAACATAAAAATAAAAATACAAATTAAAGATGTCATAATTAGTAAGTTTTATATATTAATCGAAATTCAGAGCTTGTTATTCATGTGTTTTATTTTGTCTAGTTGTATTGGTTGGCTCATCATGTAGTCATATTGTTAGCCATGTAATCATAATCATGACTAAGGAGGAACCCTTGGCAAATATGACCACATGAATATATTTAAGACATACTCATAAAATGTCATGCTTTGACATATTGAAAGTCAAGGATTTGTTTTTGCATTCTCACAAAAGTTATAGTTATTTTTGAAATGTTGTTTGGACCATATATGTATGTTGTGCAATATTGTTTTGAAATGGATCAAAACCCAATCAAAGAACATAACAATTCCGAAAAACATAAGAATGTGTTAAAACACATATGTATGTCAGAATAACATGAGGAGACCGACTACTTCATCAACAAATACGACTTCACTGTAAAGTCTCTCAATGATAAAATCCATTTTCGCTTGTTATAAAATTGCACTTGACAAACCTGCCTATTCCTAACCCATCCTCTAAAATCTAGTTGGTTTGGTTTTCATACACTATTAATTACTTTTTGTTGTGTAACATAACATAATGTTTGCGTAAGGTATTGTAAATGTCCATGGTACAATCATAAATCGATTCTTGTTTTATTTGTAAGTGTCAAGTCATTTATAAAGTCATTGCATATTCATGAATTGAAAAAAGCAATTGAGGCTTGAAAACAATTGGGGTTCAACATTTCAAAGGTTACAATATACCAAGAATTACTACAACTATTGTGAGAACGCAAAAAAATCCTTGACTTTCATTTAAAAATAATTTAGGTTCTACATAAATGTTGCAAAAGAAACACTGATTTTATCAAATTCACAAGCTATGTTTTAGAAACTTCATTGAAATATGTAGGTGTATCTTGCAATTAGTGCGATTATTCTGGATTAAGACCCATTAGGATGATCTCTGCAGCTGTGACAAATGCATTAGACCCATTAGAACTGAAGTTCCTAATTTCCAGTTGATTTAACATTCAATAATGGTGGGCATTACAAAGGAAAGCAGCAACAATGAGTGAAGTCACTCACAAAGTCATCACCTTCTTCATCATGAATGAATAGCAGTGATGAGCTGCCATGACTACCCACTGACTTTGACAGAATTAGCTCTCTCACCGTGGGTGTGTATAAGGTGTATAATAATCTGCAAAAAATTCAAGCAAACCGTTGTGGGAAACTTGCATTCTGAGAGCTTCTGTCACATTTTCCATACCAATGGGAAGACAAAGTCATGATGTTGCATTCAAGAAACATAGCTAACCCAAAAAGTCCATAGCATCCTCATTTTTCAAGTTGCAACAAGCTTGTGGCCATAAGCTTCATTTCATTTCAACCAGTCCTTGTACAAGTAAGAACCTCAGGCATAGAAAGGCTTACCTAGAGGGTAGAGGTTGGGGCCTCGTCCTGCACACCCTCAACATATCCTTTAAGCACTAAGATACTCCAAGACGAAAGATATTCAAGTTCATGCAAACATCTATAACAAAATTTCTAGCAAAGCTGACAAATAAAGGTTTATGGTTTGAAGATTGTAGAGTCCCATCTGTTTTGCTTTGCTGACTTGGTTTGAGGGTGGTGACTTTCATGCTAATTAGATCATGTTTATGATCTCAAGCTTCTACAATTTATGCAGCTGCAAGGATGAATGAATTGTGATGGGAGAACTGATGTTGGAAGAGCACATAGTACATTGGTTGTTGGTATAGAACACACTGCAGCACTTGAATGGAGGTCATCTGGTTGTACATCTCTTCTGTGGGCTCCCTTTGACAGATACAATTGATGTTGTATTTGATATTATGCCTTTCAGGAGATTCCCATTCTGCGTGAACCACATCCTAAAAACAAACATAGCAAGGTTATTGTATCCATGCACTACAAGTCAAGTTGCATATAATTGAGCTCCTCAACTCTGGATGAAATACAATACCTTAGGATGAGGATCCAAAACTGGAAATGGTGCAAATTTCTGGTCCAATGTCTGATCAGCAGTGTATTGCTGTGACGAACCGACAGATACCAGCAAAATCAGGCACAATCTTGATATTTTGGAAGCAAGTAACTGGGGAATTCATGTTGCGAAGCAGATCAGCCACAGCCTCTGCCTGTGTCCCACCATTTGTCTGCATAGAGCACAACTTAGAAGTTCAAATGCAAAGACTATCCTTTTGTTCTGAAATGACTTGGACCAACTTAAGGTTCAACATTGCTGCACTGTGGATGTATTGAGGCACATCCCATTGGACTGAAGATGGAATGTCAAGGGAGAAAAATACCTCCAAGGCCAGGAAACCACCAGCTCTAAGAGCAAGTGCAGAACCATGGCAGATCTGTCGCAAGTCTTTCATGCCATCCTGTCCACCATCTAGTGCTGTCCGAGGCTCATGCTTTCCAACTTCAGCTTGAAGTGCAGCAATATTGGCAGATGGGATATAAGGTGGATTGCTGATCACACCTGCCAGGCTGCCTTTCTGGTCCTCAAGGGACAAGAACCAAGACCCATGAACCACATTGACTTTGTCCTGGACCAAAACAGAGAGCCTCAATTGAATCACAGTCAAACCCAGGCAGAATTGACTCATGGAAGAAGATGATGCAGTAAGCACAAATCCTGAAGTATAGGAGGACTGCAGTTTGTACCCAAAGTGTGACAGAGAAGCAAGGGAGTCAGGGATGTACATCATGAACAAGATTGGTCACAATTCTCCTCAATTATCTCCTTCACATCTATTCGATTTCAGTAATGTTCATTGATGATTGCAGCTCTAACAGGACCTGTCGATATTATTGTGGGATTGCAGTTCTATCAGCACCGGTCCCTCTTACTTCAAATGAAACTAAGAAAAAAGGGATGGTAAAGGAGTCTCACAGTAAGAGCATAATGTCCCACATTACGGCGAGCAACAGCCACAGCTGTCTCACTCATATCCACAGCCAGAACTGACCCTGGAGAAGGAAGAAGGCGTGCAAGGGCAATGGCTATGGCTCCACTGCCTGTTCCAAGGTCTGCCCATAACCCTACAGCCAGTGAAGGATTGCCCATTATAGCAGCTTCAGCCAAATCAATCATCTGTTCAGTTTCTGGCCTCGGAATCAGCACCCCTTCTTGGACACTCAATACAAGATCCCTCCAGTGTGCACATCCCACTATATATTGGAAAGGCCTTCGCTCCTTCACCCTCTGTACCCATTGGTTCTCTAGTTCCTCAATGCTTATCCTTAACAGAACATGAGCACTGGTTGTTTGGTTGTTTAGTTGACTGACTGCCTTCACCATCTCAGGAAACTCCTCTTCTTGTGAGCTATCCATTATCTGTGTCAATGTATTGGCATCCTTTATTTCAGAAAATGCTTTGGTATCTGCTGCCATGTCTGCAAGGCTGTCTCGAAGGGAATCACAGCAGCAGGCAGCATCTGCAGCCAGTTCAGACACTGGGTCTGTGTACCTCTCTCTTAGCAGTGTGCTGAAAGCCCCAAATTCCTGACCCAGATCTCCCATTTCTTTGGTAGCCTCTCCATGAGTATCTGATCCAAATTGCTGAAGTCAATACTGCTGGTCACAAGAGTAATTCCCAAGAGCAACAATAACATCCAGAAATAGTAGTTTCTTCTAGAATTTAACAATCTCTGCAAATTCTAACAGTCAAAGAGAAAGCTATGCTCTGAGAAGATTTGTTTGTCACTGTATGATTGACCCATGAGGCATTCTATATTCAATCTCTGCTCACTCAACAGTATGAAAGCAAAATGCAAAACTGCCATTGCCTGCCTTCTCAAAACTATTCAAGAAGCACATTAGCTTCTGCATTCATTGTGTTTACAAGTCCAGCACAAGCACAAAAAACAATGCAAGCTGTTACTATACCTGAGCTTGTTGAGTCCTGTGCTTCATTTGCAAGAGACCATGCAGGCAAGCAGGCTTTCACATCTCTCCAGCTACATGCCTTCCAGCGTTTTGCACATGCATCAGAGTCTCTTCCCTTCTGGCAGCATGCTGCCAGAGAATCATCAAGAAGCCAGTCCAATTCTCGCAGCAGATCACTTGAGTCTGGTCCTCCATCTGTGTCATAGAATTGTTGTTCTACTGAAGCTGCTAGTTGTTGTGCCTTTCTCACCCATTGTAAGAGATCTTCCAGGCATGTTATGTGCACAGCAGGCCGCTCGCAGATAGGAGTGACTACCTTGATGTCCTTCAGTGATGAAGCTGCCACACAGCCTCAGCCATGGACAGACAGATGCTCTTAAGGTCAAGGACAGCCATTCAGGAACATGCATTCATAGATTGCCACTAATCTTGCAAATCTTGACTCCACGTAACACATAAGATCAACTGAATATTACTGGCTGTATGCAGAAACCAAACCACAGCTATGAAGACCAAACAATTGCGATTGAATATGGTTTAATAAAACCCACCACAAGGTGGAGTCTGGATTTTGCAAGGTACTGAATCTTGGTCATTTTGTTGAAGCAACAACAACAACAACTGTGCAGCAAGAGGGACATTGCTCTTACCATGTTCAAAATTGATCTCTGCAGCAGATGCACTGATGAAAGCTGAAACTCTGAAAGTCCGTTCTCTGGAACCAGAGCATCCAATCCTCATAGACAACTTCTCCATATTTGGGAACATCTGCACCTTCTCAAGAGATGCTGATGCAACAGGAGTCAAACCCCACAAATATTTGACCTGGAGATCCATAACTGGGGAGATCCATATGGCGGAGATGGATCCTATGTCTTGACAAATCTGTGAGCGGCGTTGAAAGAGCAAGGGATGATGAGACAAGCGGGAGGTGGAAAGAGCTCCTTGTGTAGAGTGTGAGAGACGGGAAAGAGACACAACAGTTGCCATTGCTTGCAAAACCCTACATCCAGAGGCATAACAACAAAAGTTCATGGAAGCAATGTTCATGGAGTGAGAACAAAATCCGCAATCTGATGTCTGCTGCAAATGTCTGATGTCTGATGAAATGTCTGCTGCTGCTGATGTGCATATCTCATGTTGTCTTTTGTTCTCCAGCATGAATTGGCCTCAGAGGATGATGCTTCTTCATGAACTAGTGACATCTTCCTGCCGAACTTGGCATCAATTAGATACTCCAAGAACCCCAGAGAGAGCGCTTCTTTCCTTCCTACGATCAGAAAGATGATTGCTTGGTCCCTGTCTTCGACTACCACTGTCTTGACTGTGAAGAACAATACGTTGACGGGATTGGAAACCACATAAGGCATTTGCGAGGCGTGCCATGACCACCACTGACCAATACGCTACTACTGGGAGAGATCCCTGCTCAAGGCAGATTGGAGAAGTGAAGAAGAAACCTGAAGACACAAGAGCTACTAACCTTTTTGATTGCCGTGATGCAAGCCTATCGATGCTGCAAGATCATCAGCATCATCTTTGTTGACAGGTCCTGTTATTGTCCTTCAAGGAAGAGCATGAAAAATCGGGGAAGTCGAACGCGACAAAAGCTCCGCACTTCTTCGATCCGGTTTCCCAATAATCTCGACTCCAAAAGAAGATTTTCCAATTGCTCTTGGAAACACTACTGCCGAATAGAGAACATAGGTCTATCCAGAGAGACAGAAGAGAGAATTCTTTTATTTCTTTTCCAAGGCAGGCTTAGGAGGCTTAGAAGAAGAAGAATTTTCTAATGCGCAGTAAGCATGCGAGAGATCAGAAAAGACAAAGACAAAAAGGGATAAGAGAGTAGAGCGCAACGGCTAGCTAGCTATTCATCCATTCTCCACTCGTAACGACTACAGTAGTTCGCGTCCGTCGTCGTCGTTTTCAGGAAATGAAAGTGCGGAAGAGGAGCAAAGGAAGGGTTGAAGAAGAAGAAGAAGAGGAAAAAAGAAAGTGAGAGAGATGTTTATTTTTCTGCAACAAGAAGAAACAAGGGAATTTCGTAAGGAAAAGACGGGGAGAGAACTTGGAGAACAAATATTGTCTGAGTGGGAAACAAGTACACTGTGAAACTTGAGAAGGAAGATGGCATCATCATCATCATCAGCAGCGGGAGCGGCGGCAGGAGGAGGAGGAGGAGAACAACGAGGATCGCCGTCGACGTCGGTGTCAGAGAGGATGCAGAAGAGTTTGGAAGACAGCGTGGAGACGCTGTTGGGAGCTTTTGCATCTGCTGCCAATCAACACACGACGTCGCTCTTGTAAACAGTGTTTTTTCACCTTTTTCTCTTCCCCGACTTTCTTTCCTTCTTCCGCCACTCCTCGTTTGTTTTCCGTAATCCGCTTAAGATTTTGTATATCCAGAGAGTCTTCTGTCTTCAAGTGCATGCGCCCCCCACAAACAGCCCCGCGTTGCTTGCCGTTAGGTTTCTTGCAAGAATGGCATGAAGATGGATGTGTGTGCATGCCGTTGCTGTACTCAATGCCATTGCACTTTGCAGAATTGGTTCTCGTTCATCTTTTGTTTTTGTTTGATGCTGAGGCAAGCAAGGGAGGATGGCAGACTGGAGCTTTGGAGGGATGAGCATGTGAAGTACTTGAAGAAGGGATATCAACACTTGAGCTCCACATATTCTGTTCTTGACTCCAGGTGAAGTGCAATTGTGCAATTCAAGTGAGCTTGAAAACTCCCAGAGAGACTCTTGGACTTCCAGATGATCAGCAGAATTCTTCATACAGAGATGCAATGATCGCCGCCCTTTGTTTGGACAGTATCTGTCACTGACAAACAGTCGATGATGACTTGTGGATTTTTCTGCAGTCGACCATGGTTATGCTACTGGATCTTACACTCATTGGCAATGCTCAATCAACACTACAGTTCGGCAGTATGCAATCGATCAATTGATTTCCTTTCACGATGCCAGGTTTCTAGGCTTTTTCCATGTCCCCCACCAGAAAATTGCGCCAAGCTTTTGTTGCATGTGGGATTCAAAAGTTGCTTTTTGCATGAAGACCCAATAGACAAAAGCTTAGAACAAATGTGCAGGTAGCAATGCAAACATAAGAGTTGGAGATCAGAGTTTCCTTTACAGGAATGACCATGAAGATGGAGCTTTTTTATGGCTAAGTTATTTTGTCTATGTGTCATGTGCAGGACAAGCATGGTGGCTATGGTGGAGGTCCTGGGCAGGTAGGTAGTAGATTCTATCTCCACAATCAAATTGTGTCAATACTCAAATGCTTCATCACTGCAAGGATCTGAATTGTGCTCTGTATCAACTGGCACTTCCAAAATGTCTGAGTTTCTGCTGCCATTTGTACAATACCAAAGTGAGGATTTTCTTTTTTCATTGGCATCAGGTATATCTAGTGGGATAGAGATGCTTGTTGACATGGTTTTGGTTTACCTTGTGGGGGTCATGCGTAGATGCCGCATTTGGCAACAACTTATGCAGCAGTGAATGCCCTTGTAACCATGGGTGGAGAGAAAGCACTTGCGTCCATTGACAGGTTCTGGGCATCATTGATAAAACTTTCATAAACCCTTGTAAACTTGCAGATCTTTGGATTTGTTTCTTCCTGCATCTCTCAAAAATCTTGAACTGTCCAGCCCTGGCTCTTGCCAATTTTGGGATTGTTGTGGAGCTTGGATGGTTGATATGGTGGAGAAACATTTGATAAAAGGCATACTGTCTTGTGAGCAGAGAGAAGACGCTGCAGTTTTTCCTCCGCATGAAGCAACCATTTGGTGGCTTCAGGTGCGATTCTGCCATTTTGTCTTCTCATAGTTTGTGCGGAGAACTGAGCTGGATCAGCACTGATGTGATGAATCTTTTCATGGTTTTGATCTTCCTTCCACTCAAGTCTCATCAAGAAAGCACAGCCATTGGAATTAGAAACAGGTTGTTGAGATGACAATGAGATTGCTAATGGGGGGATTCTTACTTTTTTTGCAGAATGCATGATGAAGGAGAGATAGATGTTCGGGGTTGTTACACAGCTGTCTCTGTATGTACTTTGTCCTGAATTGAAATATTCTCTTGCATACTGGAGGGCAACTTCTTTCTCTTCTGCTTCCATTTTGTGCATAGTATGCTCTGGGTATTGGTGGTTAGGAGGTCCATTATGATGAGAAGTGGATGGTTCAGTGAGCAGTACTGATGGGTTTTAGTGTCTGCATTTCAGCAGTATCTCTCTCCAACTGTCATGAACTTAATGAAATCTCTGCAAGCACACAATCATCTCAACAGCATCCCAACTCTAGTTGACAGTAAATTTCATGTGAATTAGTTGTTGTTTTACAAGACTTAATGAGTGTTAAGTTGGTCAGGTTGCACACATTTTGGACATAATGGTGCCAGAGCTTCTGGAAAACATTCCTGAGTATATTTGCAGGTATTCTTCCTCTTCAACAGGTCTTCCAGCACCCCAGTATCTGGTCTTGTGATACAGCACTGCCAGTTGTGTTGCATGACAGGCCTCAGTGTCATCTGCCACAGGGTCTTGACTAAAGGGCAATTTACCCTACCAAAAGGTTACGGAGATATAAAACCTCCTAGGTTATCAAGCAGGTCTATGCAAGTGAAATGATGACACTGCACACTCAAAACATTCAACCTTTGGCTGACACAGCTCCATGTTGTGTTGCAGCTGTCAAACATATGAAGGGGGCATTGGTGGTGAACCAGGTGCTGAAGCTCATGGCGGGTAAATTCCCCAAAGAAATCTTTTATTCTTTGTTTTTATCCAATGGTTGCTGGTTTATGTGGATATATTTTTTGTTGTGATATCTGGTTGTTTGGGCTCATAAACCTTCTACCTAAGTTTAAAGATACTATGAAACACTAAAAAGTTGTTCCAGCTGTGTCATAACAATTGATTCAAATTAACTGTTGGAATGGAACATTCCACATCATCAGAAGCACACCTTTGGTAAGAGTTGTCACTATAAGTCTATTTCACTTGTGACCATTGTGTCATTTGAGCTGACTGGAGAGCTGAGCATAGAAACAGGTATTTTCTGACTTCCTCATTTTACTCCAGTTTTTTTACCTGACCTTCCAGCCTGAGCTCAAGTTTTCTTCATCTAATATCAGATTTGTGGTTGGTTATTTATGTTTCAAAGGTACACATATTGTGGACTGGCAACACTTGCACTCATGAACCGAGTTGAAGTTCTTGACCTCCCGAGCCTTGTAGTATGATTCATGGCCCTCTTCCTAGGGTTGCTTTCCCTCATAACTTTAAACTACCAGATTTGTGCAAGAACAGTAAGGGACTGCATTGTGTTATAATTGCCTATTAATTTGATACCTGGAGAGTAATGCAGACTTGAAAAGAAGTCAAAATTTGAAGCAGATGATGATGGGGGAGGGGTGGTGAAACAGAACTGGGTGGTCTTCCGGCAAGGTGCAGTTGAAGGAGGATTTCAAGGCCGTACTAATAAGCTTGTTGATGGATGCTACTCCTTTTGGCAGGTTCTTTTCTCACCAGTATTTTAGGATATACAGTCAGTCAATAACAATGTGTGATTAAAATATTCTGTCAATGCTGATTGTGTCTTTTAAATTGTGTAAAGGAAAGTAGGTATTAGTAAAAGATTGGTTTCTTCCTGAGCATTTGTATCCACAAGCAATCAATCCAACTGTTGTGCAAACTATGGGTGCTCCAAATTGATGATTGACAAAGATGTTCAAGTTTGGATGATTGGATGTCTTTATTTATCATGATCGAGTTCTTCCTGTTGCTTCTTATGACAATATCTTCATGTTGCTTCCAAAAATGTGACAGAAACTCAGGAAGCATATTTTTTTATATTTGTTTCTCCTATGTTTTGACCAGATTAAATTTTACTTATTTCTACCTAGTGGGAAGTGATGGCAGTTTATCACTGCCATTCATGATGGTGGTCACAATGGCATGACTGCACTAGTTTTCATTAGTGTGTTTGTTTTTGTTTGACAAGAAATTACACAACCTTTGTTTGGTTATCTTCCATGTTTATTCTGGGGTTTCTCTCTGCAATCATATGGATATTCCTTCTCAAGTATCTTGGTGCAAGGGATTGTTATCAAGTGAAATTTAATGGGTTCTTTGTAGGGAGGAGTGTTTTCGCTTCTGCAAAGGATGATGCCAGAGCTCATCTCTCAGCAAGAGGGATGGAATGGCCCACTGTTGGCAGCTAGTCAAGGATTTTCAAGCACATCTGATGCATCAAACTGTGGTACTCTTAACACTAACTTTGTGTCTATATGCTGTCATTGAGAATGTATGTTAGGAATATCCCTTTAAAGCTCTGTAAATTGATGAAAGCCAACTGAAGGAAGGCAGCACATGTCCCAGATGAGGAGACACTAAACAAAGCCTCAGAGGCTAGTGTAAGGAGAGGACAGGAAGGTCAAGAAGGAATTGTGGATGGATTGCCAGCTTCTAGTCAGAAAATGGAGGCCTTCGATCTTGGTGAAGGAAGTAAAGCTTCAAGCAATGCTCAGGAAAGCAGAGCTTCAGGGAATGGTGGGAAAGATGAACCCAAAGTGAAACCTGAAGCATCGACTCCTCACCCATCACACATTCCGATGCAGCATGTTGTTGAGAGAGAAGGAGCTGTTACAGCAGAATGGTTATTTCCAGTAACTGATACCCAGATTAAGAGGCCCCCCATTGCAGTCACAGTTGAGGAAGTAGCAGGAGATGAGACTGAGGGCTCAGTTGATGTGGAGAAAGAGAAGAGGACATCACAAAGGCCAACTGTCATAAATCAGTTCATGAGCACTGATGACCAGTTGCTTTATGGGCCATTATTCAATGCTCAAGCGCTCCAAGGCTACATTTTGCTCTGTTGCCAGGTAGTCACCTTCATTAATTTTCCTCATTTTCTTCTTCACACACATATTTGTGTAGTCTTCTTTCTTTCACCTTGTGTTTCTCCATGCTCTTCTGCCCCATACTCTTTTCTTTGCATGTGTTGTCAGAAGCACCAGCAATGGATCACTGATGTGAAGTTTGTTTCTGTTTCTGCAAAGGTATTGGAAGGAGGACTGCGAGACAAACCAAAAAAGTCAGCTGATTACTACCACACTTGTTATTGTCTGAGTGGTCTCACATTAGCTCAAGATTCTGCCTCACACCGCATCAATGCCCCCCCGCCCCCAAGAGCTGTGTTAGGTCCTTACTCTAACCTACTTGAACCTGTGCATCCTCTTTGCAATGTAGTTCTTCGTCGATACTATGAGGCTGTTCGTTTTTTTAGGCATAGTCCTCCAGTGGCTTCATATCTAGGATGAAGCAAAACAAGGATTTAAAGAAATAGGCCTGAGTTTTGGATACAGATGTTTACTGTAAACTGCAGTGCCCTGTTTATAGCAGAAACAACTCACACCCTAGAAGTTTTGCCCCTTTGGAAACTCTGATACAGAATATCCCTGGAAATTGTTGTAAATAGAAATGAGCAACACAAAAAAAAGCTGTTATCTGGTGAACAGAGGTGAACAGGAAAGAAAGCCACAAACAAAGAGAGTTAGAGGCTGGAAATCGTGGGTGAAAGAAATCTCTCTCATGGTCTCCTGAGTGTTGTCATGTGAATTCAGTGAGAAAGAATCTGCTTGACATGTCCTTCGTTTAAACCAGCTCTTTGTTTTGCTGTCATGAGATCTAATGAGATTTTCCTGCTACAAACTCTTAACAAATGTGGACAGATCCTAGAAAGAACGATTAACATTTCTAAGCTGCCTGGGAAGATGTGAATAGAATACCACTGCTATAGAATACTGTAGTACCTTAGTGGCTTTTGACACAAATTGTATTCTTTTAGAAATGCTGAAATTTTCAAGTTTTT
>Ga0209208_10010356_pt1 | contig 12109 bp, 6 predicted proteins | sample S1TSphfallax_3_FD_187694 | JGI IMG/M metagenome (GOLD analysis project Ga0209208, IMG submission 187694) | Host-associated microbial communities from peat moss isolated from Minnesota, USA - S1T2_Fd - Sphagnum fallax MG (SPAdes) (version 2) | ecosystem: Host-associated > Plants > Peat moss >...
GGTGAAAACATGGAAATAAATTTTTGGATGTTAAAATAACCAGTTCCTTTTTTGACTCATGTGTGTTAGCACTTTGAATGTGCAGGGATTTGAATAATAACAAACTCACATGCCCTGTACCAAACATGTCAAATTTCATAAATCTAACTATAATGTATGTGACTTTTGTTTAATTAACAACCATTTTTTTTATAACTTGCATCTAATCCTTGATTTTGTTCTACTCTTGGCAAGGAAAGAGTTTCCTGGATAAAAAATTTTGTTCCAAAAGATATGAACAAGTTTAGAATTTTATGTTTTTGCAATCTTGCAAAAATATTAGCTTGCCAAATATATGCTTTAGATTTTAGAAGGTGTGTGAGGAAGGTGTGGTCACAAAAACCAAACCAAGGTGAAACACCATTTCAACTTGTAGGTATTTTGTAAACCCTAAACCCATTTCATTTTTCTTTTTGTTACTAGTGTTGCAAGTATCAAGATGCAACAACTTTATATTATCCATTCTCTTCCATTTTTCTCAAGTTGTTTGCTGTTGTTGTGTTCATGTTACAATTTTCAAAATGTTGCAAATTTGTATTATCCATGCCTTTCCAATTTTTTCAAGTTATTTGTTGTTATTGTGTTCCTATTGTAATTAAATAAATGTAGCAGCTATTGATGGCATCTACAAGTGGCATTCACCTTAACATAGTGTTTTTTAAAGACAATGACGAATAATATGGTGAATTTTTGTCTCCTACCAAAAGTATAATGGAAGGTTCACAAGAAGCATCAAATATGAAGTCAAATAGTGACAATGATGCATCTTGGGCACTTTTTTATGTATAGCTTTTGGCCAACTGAAGCATGTGGTATCCTTGGCATCGCATTACAAGTTATTGGGGTTTTTTATTGTTAATGATGGTGCAAAAATAAATTCATGTAATCCCCAAATCATGCGATGTATTGTTTGCCATTGTTATCCAATTGATGTTAATGCTATCAATGTTTCCCATGAGAAAAACAAGTGCCTTCTAAACTATAACAAAGACCATGGGACATCTTCTTTGAAAAAACTTGTATTTCATGAACATGTGGAACAATGCAAGAGGTGGGACTTGTTCTTAGTGCAAAAAGCTCAAGGAGATGGACCTCAAGGAGAAACAACAAAGAAAAGGAAAAATATTCCTCCTTTTCTTATCATTGAGTTTTTTGGCACCCAACAACCTTATAACAAAATTGACCCTACACAACATGCTTTTTTTGAAGACTTAATTTTATACATTATGAAAGGTTACCATCCATTGTCCTCTATTGAGAATTCATGGCTAAGGCGCATGGTTTTAACACAACATATGCATGTTAAGTTTCCATTTCAACATTAGTTGGTGACAAATGTGCTACCAAACATTGTGGAAAAAACTAGGGAGAAATATGTTTTGCCTTCACTTGCTTCCTATGTTATATGCACAACATCTTTCGAACTTTGGATGTTTTGTGGTGGACATGACACCTTTGCTATGGTTGTTAGTTCTATGAACAATTTATGGGAACCCACACATGTCATAGTGAGAATTTTTGAAGTAAATGTTTTATTGGACTCTTTTGGTTTACTTGACAAAGTCATTACTTATGTCAAAGACAAAGGGTCAAATCTAAGTACCTTGATTTCAACATTGACACATGTTGTTACTTATTTTCTTCTTCAATTAATTAGTCCATTTGTAGGATCTTATTTTGGCCATGCCATGTCAAAGGCATATCAATATGCTTCTAATGATTCCAAGGTATGTGCTGGATTTTCATAAGTAAGTTTGAAAAATGTTCAAACATCATTGAAGACAACTATAACTTGGATTAAAAATTTGGGAAAGGGAAACAAAAGTGAAAGGATTATGGTATTATCACAAGGCTACCAACAAGGATGTTGAAAACTAATATGAAGACATGATTTGCATCATGAGTTATTTTGTTCTAAGAAATGTTGGAATATCATAATGTAATTTCCATTTGCGATGGGTGATAATAGTTTTTGGCTTTGTCATCATGAGTCCTAGTGTGCCAAACTTGGGTTGTTATTCAAATTATTACACCTTATCACCATGGTGAAAGCACATTAAAGTGTAACATTTTTAAACACATGTGAAAGTCCATAATTGTTTAAATTAACACTGTGAAGGTAACGTGAAGGTAGGATACCTTGAATCACACAAGACATTTTACAAATTATCATTCAAAATTTATTATAAAAAAGTTTCAACCCTAGTTTACCTTATGGAAAACTTAAATTTGAAAGATGAACTTCTAATATACTATTTTCATTAAATTAAGGACTTATTAAGAAAAACATATAATTCAAAGTACATAAATTTTTTTGCAAAAAGTCTTCCTTGGTATCAATGTTATCACATCATACTACCATTGAGTCTTTTATTCATTATAAACCATTATATGAAGGTGCATGGAGTCCATATTCATTGATTATGGATTGTTATAAGTTTTTAGAAACTCCTTTGAAAGTCCATTATGTTTTGGTTATTCAAAAACTATCCATGAAATTCATATAATGTGATTATATTATATATAACATCATAGTGTTGAGTTTTTTTTCATCCTAATTGACTATATTTAATCACATAGCCAATTACAAATTTCAAATCTTGCAAAAACTACCTTGTGATAACATTTTATGAACAGTGTAGTGTGCTTTCACCCACTGGTGGTCAAGCAATGTGTATTAAATTACTCTCAAGGATTTTGGTTGTTGTTAGATGCACTTGCATTTACTTTCAATTTATGCACTTCAATGACATATGAAGTGGCTAGAATTGAAGGTCTGAATCAACTTTGATTCGAAATGACTTTGATTTAAAGTTGTTGGAGTTCAAATTGAGGATGAACTTACAAATGATCAATAATTTCTAGCTCCTACATTAATGCCAAAATGCATAATATGTTGGTCATTATGTTGCACCCGTGTTTTAAAAACATGAAGGTGATATAGGATTATGTGGGCAATATGGTGGTTACTAATATTGCTTGAGAATATGATTTTAAAGTTGTGTACCCATTGTTGTTGCAAGTTTACTTGCATTTGAGTCCTATGAAAACAACAAGAAGACCTAATAACACTAAAAAATGATGATTATTTCTTTGGGTTGATTTTTTCTTTTGATGATGCCATCATGTCAACATTGAAGAATGAATTGCATGTCTTCCAATGGTTATGCGTACGACCAACAAAAACCAAGAATCCTTTGGTGTGGTGGGTGGCACATGTGGTGCAGTTCCCACATGTGTCATTTGTATTTTGTCAAGTATTTGGCATAGTAGGCTCACATATTGAGACTGAAAGGGTTTTCAATATTGTTGGTGTCATCATGAATCTTTGACAATCTTGGATTGGAATTGATAACTTGGATTGTGTCATCCTTGTTGTTAAAAAATGACTTAATGACATTCATCTTAAGTGAACAAGAGCCAAGGAAAAGACATTGGAACATTTGAAGACACATTGATTAAGGAGCACAAGAAGTTGATAGAAGAACAAGGTCTTTTTGAAGAAGATTTAGACTTTGATTGAAAGAACATGTAGTAGCTCAAGTTCATTTGAACTTGTTTATGATTTAGAATATTTGCAAATCAAATTTTGAATTGCTACAAAAATCTCCATTGTAATTTTCCAATGATGAGTTAAGTTGTTGGTTGCAGGAATGACATGACCTAAAAAAATTGCCCACCTTGAGGAAACATGAAATACGAAATTTTGTGCAATTTGTAGTGAAAAAGCCATAGCTTGTTGATGTTTGGGCCACTTGATTTAAGACTTCAAGGAATTCTATGTACAATTTGTATTGAGAAATTAGCCTATTAGTGCTTGGGCCATTTGATTAGGACTTATATGGTATGTTTTCTATGTTCCATTTCACATTGTGAATCATAAATTATATATTCATTTATTGTAATTTTTAAAAATATACATCATTTAATCACTTTTAATTAGAAACCCTAAACCTTAATTGTACTCAAGACCACCTCCTCTTGAAAAAATAAAAATCATCACTCCAAGGAATCACCATGTTTTAAAATTTCAATTAGAACCTTATCCAAAGGTTCTCATATGCTTCAAAAAAAATTCAGAACATGCTTACCCGAAGGTTCTATAGTTTTTTAAAAAAACTTAAAACTATAATCGAAGGTTGTTTAAAAATTGTAAAATCGGCCAACATTGGCCAACGTTGGTTTGATCCCAAGACCATGATATTTATCACTAGGCTAAATATTAATGTGTGAAATGAAAATTATGATTATTTTTATTTAAAAAATGACATGTGTGCCATGCGTTCAAAGTTAAAAACATTGGCAAATTCAAATTTTCATCTAATCCTTTACACAAATAAGAGTTCAACCTAGTGATAAATGAAACCTTTGACCTTAAAAAGGTCGTGGGTTCATATTTACGCTTGACAAGATCTATGCATATTTATCTAATAACATTTTTAAACCTTAGGAAGGTGGGAGTTGGATTTGGTAGTCCACCCCATAACCACTTTGGTTACTAGAGTTAGGGCCAAATGATACATTGGGCAATTATTTGGGAATTGGTTTTCAAATTAATTACTATTGGTCTTCATTTTGAGGATTAGCTTGATATGTAGCTTGAAAATCAACCTTTTTTGTGAGAACCCAATATTAAACTAGCAGTAATTAAAATAGGAAATCTTTCATGACTTATTTAGAAAATAAATTCACATTCACAATAACTAGTGTAGCTTATGCCATTGACCCAAATGTGAATTCATTGCTAAGTGTTCATTCCAAAATCATCTTTTATAATTTAATTAAATTTCTAATGATAGAAACTATTCAAAATTCAATATCTCTTACACTTTTAAGTGTAAAACTTTTCAAATCAATTTCATAAAATCCTATTCATTGAGGGATTTTTAATAGTACCAAGCATTCGCTCAAATTGTCCTATAAAGTTTAGTTTTGATTTAAATGAATTTTAGTAAAAAAATTATTTAATATTCAATAAATTTTCCCATTGTAAATGGAATTTGATGCACCCCCACTCATTAAGCCCTTTTTAAGGGTATTAAAAGCACAACAAGAGGCACTATGTTTTGCGAGATTTGAATGTAACAAACAAAAAAACTTTGTTCATATATAAAGGGATGCACCTCCAAACTCCTTGAAAGACTCAAATGCGAGTTCGAAAATGACAATAATAAAAGAAAAAGGAGTTGGGGTACGTTTTTTGGTTCATAACATTTTAGGCGTGTTGGAGTTCCAGGATGGGGACAAAGACAAGTGACAATGGGGTCAATTATTCATACAACCCTGCACAAATCAAACAACAAGTTGGTTAGTGCATAGTTGGAGCACTTTTGGTGCATGGACAAACCACAAACATACACGAACTCACAAAATTCACCACGGCCCGGACTTGGGGGAAGCCACCACCTTCCTTCTTATAGTATTCTCTATGACTAGCCACAAGGGTTGCACCCAAATGTCATTTTATCTCGAAACTCCCACATTGCAAGTCTTGAAATTCTTGAAATTAAGACTTTCGCCACTTTTGAGCCCATAATTTGTTGTGTTGACCTTTGATTGAGGTGAGGTGTGAAGCAATGTTATAGCCCTCGTCAAGAGCTTTCCAATAATATGTGGCATGCCACTTGTAAACATGTAATTCAAAGCAATTCTTAACATTTAGTGGTTGGGAATGAATTGGCATTTTGATCTTTCTTTCTACCATAACTTATGTTATAAGTATTCAAATGGGTCATGTGATCTCATTTTAAACATTTACATCTCAAGAAGCTGTTTAATGGTATGATGAACTCTTCAATCAAATGAGTTTTGACCCCTGAAATTATTTTCTAAAGATTCAAGAGTCCATCGAGACTCCAGTTCCCAAAGTGAGAGCCCACTTGGGAGTGTGTGGGTTCATTCCTTCACATTCTCCTACATTTTGGGGAATGTGAATGTGACTTTTAAGCTACACTTTTGGTCTGCACCTTTCCAAGCCTTTGCTTTAATTGCGAACCCAAGGTTAAGGTTACGACATAAATACCAAATGAATATTTTTCAAAAGATGGGAAAATTTGAAAATTACATTGTTTTCCAATTTCCCCTTCGTAGTTTCTTCTACTGTTGGTTAGTTTTGGGTTTTTTTGTTGGGTTCAAGTTCAAGAACCAAACTTGATGAATGTACATGGACCCAAGATCAACCAATAATCAGACCCAATGGGACTACATGGACCTAGAACCACCAAGAACTAGACTTAGTGGTTCTACATGGACTTGGATTTGGCTTTAGAACTAGACTTGATGAGTTTTCATGGATTGGACTTGATAGGTTTTAAGTGTTTTTTTTGGCAAGGTTTGATTCTTAGGGTTAAATAGGGGCTAAGGTTTTAGGTTTAGATAATGTTTAAGGCTTTTACATTTTACATCTTATGTCTAAGTTCTACGATTATAGGATCATAATCCCTAGCCTTAAGCTTTAATATGTAAGGCCATCTCCAATGATAGCTTTAGATGATTTAATACAAATATGTTGTGATGTTCCTTAGGTTCTTCCTTGTGGTGGATAGAGGCCCAAATAAGGCCCATGTAAATAAAGACCATTATCGGCTAACTATTCTTTATGTTGTTTTTTATTGTTACTCTTGGTAACATGTTGGGGAATGTTTTAGGGACTTTTAAAAACCATTGGGAACTTAAGCAAATACCATGCAAACACCATCACGACCTTTTGATAATGTGTTGGGAACACTTTATGAACATTAAATTTTTCAAAAAATCAAAATTGTTTAGAAATAAATATTCGAACCATCCCAAGAATAAGCTGAAGTCGATCCCAACTTAAACTTGAAACTGCAAGTTCTTATAAAAATTAGGGTGGGGACACACTTGGAAGTAAGTCAAAGTTAACTCAGAGTTAGTGATAGAAATGTTAATGTTGTGACCACACTTATAAAAATCACTATCTCTAAATCTTACATGGATGCTGACGTGGAGGGGAGAGGTAAGTCAAAGTTAGCTAACTCTCTTCATACCTCCAAATCTACAAAAACTGAAGATTTTTTGAAAACATGCCAGAGGGTAGTTAACTCTTAAAAAACAACCCCATATAACTTAGTGGTAACTTAACACAGACAGCAGTTAATGTGTGGCCACTACTTTGAAGAACCTTGAAAAAGGTTAAATTAACAGTTGCCCACATGGCTACCTTCAAGTGTGGCCCCCACCTTTAAGACTTTTTTTTGAACCTGGAATCGTTGGTCAAGATTTTTTTTGATCTGACCCTAAAACTGACAAAGGCTTTATTTAAAATGTTTTAAAAAAACTATTCCCTAGGCTACTAGACCAGGAACTGAGGGGTTTTATATTTAAAAATTTGGTTTAGATCCCAGACCCCAGGATTCTTGAAAAACGCAAGAACAGACCAACAACTGGTTGAGTGAATCAGACAAAGATTTGCCTCTTATATGACAAACTCACTTTACCTTTCATAACATATGTAAAGGTTGCAACTCTGGACCTAGGTTGATTCTCCTTACAATAGATCCACAATATATCTTTTTTTTTATCTTAATTAGGTGATATTATCATCAAATATATTTAGATTGTTGTTTTTGGGATTGGTTGGTTCCTTGGTTACTATGTCCTAGAACCTACACATTAAACTGGTGGCAAGTCTTGAGGTTATAACTTATGCCTCATCAAATCAACTAATTGAAACACTTTAGTGTAGTTTTTGCTACATTTAACATCAAACTAATGCTTTACTACAAAGGAAAATTTGGTAGTAATAGTCGTCCTAATCAACGCGATTAATATTTGTGGCAAAATCTCCAATTTTTTTTCATGCAAAGCAAATTTTGTGCAATTATATGAATTTTAAAGAACCATCGAATAGGGTTTTGAAATTACATCATAATAAGAGCACAACCGCTTCCATGTCTTTGAAGAACATTAGAACCAAAGATCACCAGTCCCAGTTATTACAAGAACCCTTGATGGTTTTGATGGGAACCGCAACAAACTAGTAGTTTTATGGTTGATTTTAATTTTTTTCAAATTTTTTGAGAACCATGGTTGTATATATCAGGACTGGGCCTTTGAGTTTTGGAGAACCATGATTATACACCCAAGATCTGGTCTGTGATTTTTGAGAATCGTCATCATGAATCTTAGGAACCACCTTGATAATCATCAAAGGTCTGTTCTAGTTTCTAATAGCAGGCTGACATTGGTCCCAACTAGTGCTAAGTGGCTTTCAGAACGGAGGAACAGATAGCCACCAGTTAACAGCCTGAGGGTATATATATACACACTTATAATCACAGTTCTTTCATAAAAACTGTGGGTTCTTTGAGGGTTTTGAAATAACTGGAATCGGCAATTCTATGATTCTGAAAGATTCAAAGAACCGCCCAATACTGACTGGTCCAAGCTTCAAACCAAGGTAACACTCCAGTTGGAGATCTATCCAAGTTTCTGAGAGGCCAATGGTGTGGGCTCTGCATTTGTAGTCAGTAGAGAAATCCCCAGCTGGTTTGGTGACAGGCAAAGTTAGCTGACAACAATTTTCCTCTACTAAGTGTTGGGAATTGATTTTGTGCACATCAATGCATATTAAGAGCTTGTTATGCCCAACTCAAAGCTCCACTTACGGTACAAGCTCAATGCGGTATACTGTCGTTCACCTAACGCTGAAATTTCGGTGGGTTTTTGAGTTGTAGCTGATATCAAGTTTTGGACGTTAAAAAACTCGAAAACCTCATGCAGGTTGAGAAAAGAGCTCTCCTCCCTTCCCGCCTGCAAAACCTCTTCCCAACCCAAAATTAGGCAGCAATGACTGTCAGCAGCTGGTGACACAGAGCTGAAGCAGCCCAGCAAACAGAACCAAAAGCAAGGACTCATTTCTGCCTTGGCTCTAGACTTTTCCTAAGGCAACAATGGCGGTCAACAAGGCAGCCACAGAGCAGAAGGAGGAGAGCCAAGGTGAGGACTCTAGAAGTATGGTAACTTTGGATCCGTTTTCTCCAAAAAAAAATCCTTTGAATGAGTTGCAGCAAAACTCTCCAACCATTTCTTTTGTGTGATGAAAATTCATCACAAAAGAAAACTCTACTCTCTTCCCTCATACTACATGAGGTTCTCAAATCTGAACCGATGTTATGTGGTTCTTGATTTTGAAAGGAACCAAGTTTGGTTTTGGTTTTTTTTCAATTATTGGTTTGAGAGAAGTGGTGCAATCCTTTCAACAAAATGTTTTTCTTTTTTTTTGGTTAAATGCTTTAAATGGATTTTGAGTGAATTCACTGGTCCCATTGAACATGATCTAGTGAGGATCTAATGGATTCATTGGTCCATGTGGAACATGACCTAGTGAGGATTTAATGGATTCATTGGTCCACATTGAATAGGGGATAGGGAATTGCACCCACATTTTGTAATAGCAAGCTTTCATGATATTATTTTAATTTAAAAATTTCAATTTTGGAAGCTTTAAAGAAATTTGAAGCTTAATTTGATTTCAAAGTGTGTTCAATTTCATTTACATTGCATCTAATTAGAATTATAAAATTATTTGTAACATTAATTTTGTCCAATTACTAGAGCATGCCCAAAATAAAAAATTATTTATTAATTACTATGTACTACCAATCAAAAATAATATCTTGCTTTACAAGCCACTTTTGAATGTTGCATTTGTAAAAAACCTTGTTCTTATATAACTAATTAACTTGGACTTATTTCAAAAAGTAGAATAGCCTAGTTTAAGTTTCAATGAGAAGCATTTTCCTAATTCAAATCCAAACCCAATTTCAACAAAATTTCAAACCTTTGATATGAATACTTGAAACCTTAATAAAAAACTTGAACCTAAACCTGTCTAATATCTGAAAGTCTTGCCAACACTAGTTTGAACCAATGTTACTTAGTCTCAAATTTCTAAATAATTCCCAATCTAGTTTTGATTTTAAGAACCAAATTCAATGGGTTTAATGGGACAAGCCCTAGCAGAAGACCTTCCCCAATGAAACCTCAGCTCCAAGATCCAAACTCAAACTCAACGTAGGAAATTCCAAGGCCATCTAAAATTGACTTTAGAACTAGCTTGAAGGTTTTGAAGCGTTTTTCATAAGGTCAGGGGTTGAAGCCTGTTACAAAAGGAGCACAACTCCACCCAAAGCCCTTTTTTATTTGTTTTAATGATGAGCGTCTTTCATTATATCATCAAAATTTGAAGAGTTGTAAAAGTAAGATTGTTTAAATTTATGTTTGTCCTTTTACTTATATCTGTTATAACAATGGACAAAGGATATAAATAAAAATTCCTCCCTCTCCTTTTTTTGGTTCAAGTATCTATCAATGCTTAGTACTAGTTGATATATTAGTTAGGCAGGATTTGAAGATGTTCACATTTATGTTTTTTTTGAAAGCTTTAATCATCATTTGCATGTTCAATGAGTTTTGAAGTGTGGAAATTTAGAATGTGATTTCATTTTGATCTCAGGGTCTTAAATAAAAAAAGTTCTTATTTTTAATACTTCAAAGTAGGAAGGATTTCAGATGTCCGTGAATTTGTAATTGAAAAAGTTGCAAGGATGCTTTGTTGAGAAACTTGTCTTCGAAGATCTTGGATAGTTCTTTCATTTGCATTACATTAAAAAAAAGTATAAGTTGCACAAAAAAATATTGTTGTGAAAAGAATTGTGATTATGTTTATATGATTTTTTTTTGTTGTTAAATGTCTTTTCTATTTGCAATTGGATTTTTTTGGGGTTGGAACATATAAGCAAGTCAACTAGATGTTGAAAGCAAGTTTCTTTTCAACAAGGGGCCAAACTTTGTTGAAGATTTTTGCTAAACTAGTTGAAGAATTTGATATTGTTTGTGGTAGGATAGATGTAGAAATACGATGGCATCAAATTTTAATACCAAATATTTGAGAGCTAGGAGTGTTGAAAAGAAGAGTTCAATGGCAGACATTCTTGTTAGTGAATTAATTTTTTTTCTAAGTACTCTTCCACCATCACAATGCTCTTGAAAGCTTATGCAACCATTCCATAAAAATGAGCACCAAGATATAGCTCAAAATGAGTAGATCCTCTCAAATTAACCTTGCATAATACAAGGTTTACAACCATGGCTAATAATGGGTCCTTTCCACCCTTGAGCTTCTAACAATCTACAAATAAATTCTAGAGTGGTGGTCATTGTAGTGGTGTTGAACATGGTGCTCAATGAGCTAAAATCAGACCAGTTTTAAAACCAAAATCCAAGGGTCTTATAAAAATTAAACCTGTCAAACCCAAAACCATTGGTCAAAAAGATTTGACCAAGACTCGAAACCAATGATGGATTTTATTTTTTAAGGAGATTATAAATACTTGAAACTAGAAGGTTTCCTTTTACTAATAATTAAAATCTAATGATTCCAATAAAAATCAAGAACATTGATTTGAATATTTTTTCAACTAAACATATTATAACTAGATTTTTTTTTCATCTTTTCATATCTAATATTTTTAGAAAGAAAGAAAAACTACTTTTAAAAAAATGACTTAAAGTGCATGGTCTAGTGTTGGTGTATTCTTTGGTTCTGAAACTCATGAGGTTTAGGTTCAAGTTCTTGTGACTTGAACTTGAATTGGCATCCTTTTGATGGAATTAGCACAAGAGTCAAATTGTGAAACTATGTTATGGCTAAAATCAAAATTGAAACAAAACTTTGAATTAAGAAATCTTGAACATAAGTTCAAGTTCTTTAGGTAAAAAGGTTGATCTTTTTTGAAAAGCTATTAAATAAGTTGAATTTTCTAAGTATTTGATTTATTTTAATTACTTGTAAATTTTCATACATATTGAATCTGTGGTTTTACTTTGTTATGAAATTTCATACCTTTAAGATTGTTTAATATTCGATCTTGAGAAGCGTGTAGTGTGTACATGGAACCAGATTGGGTTTCAAAGCAAGTCCAGAGATTCTTGATATTTGAAAAAGTGTGCCAAAATCCAAACCACAAGAATTATAAATATGAAAAACTAAGCTCAAACCTAGAAAAATACACTACAAATCTTTTTGGAGGTTTTTCACAAAATA
>Ga0209208_10010358_pt1 | contig 12108 bp, 6 predicted proteins | sample S1TSphfallax_3_FD_187694 | JGI IMG/M metagenome (GOLD analysis project Ga0209208, IMG submission 187694) | Host-associated microbial communities from peat moss isolated from Minnesota, USA - S1T2_Fd - Sphagnum fallax MG (SPAdes) (version 2) | ecosystem: Host-associated > Plants > Peat moss >...
GGGTTGGTTTAGTTAATTTAATGTTAACTAAAATAAAATAAACTTGGCTAAACTAAATTAAACTTCGGTAAGTTAAGGTGGAAGTAGGCTAAAGTATCTTAAAATAAAGTAAAATTGACCAAAAAAAAAAATATTGGTTGAAATCAATTAACTATATCTTGGTTAAACTAACAGAAATTTGGTTAAATTCGATTGAAGTAACATAGTGTTGAATAAATTAAGTTAAACTTGGATATGTCATTTTTTTTGAAATATAAAATTTGGACAATTTTTTTAAAAATAAAATGAAAAAAGTTTGAAAGTTTTGAAGATCTCAATATTATTGTACCAACACAGTACAAGAAAAATGGGTTTTTTGAACTCGTTCAATGTGAATATTTTTGTGCAAAGTTGGAACACTCACTCAAAATAAGTTTTTGGAGTGCGTTCAATTGGCCAATAAATGAAGGTAGTTCTTTCAAATCAGAACATGTTGACAAATCAAATGTTTAGAGTGTATTCAATTGGCCAATAGATGAAAATAGTTGTTTCAAATTGGAACACTCTCACAAATCAAGGTCTTGTAGTGTGTTCAATTGGCCAATAGATGAAGGTAATTCTTTCAAGCTAGAACATTCCCACAAATCAAAGTCTTGGAGTACATTCAATTGGTCATTAAATGAAAATAGTTCTTTTAAGTATGAATAGTCCTTCAAATCAAGCTTTTGAAGTGCATTCAATTGGCTAATAGATGAAAATAGTTCTTTCAAGTACGAATAGTCCTTCAAAATAAACTTTTGAAGTGCATTCAATTAGCCAATAGATGAAAGTAGTTCTTTCAAGTACGAATAGTCCTTCAAATCAAGCTTTTGAAGTGCATTCAATTAGCCAATAGATGAAAGTAGTTCTTTCAAGTATGAATAGTCCTTCAAATCAAGCTTTTGAAGTGCATTCAATTAGCCAATAGATGAAAGTAGTTCTTTCAAGTACGAATAGTCCTTCAAAATAAACTTTTGAAGTGCATTCAATTAGCCAATAGATGAAAGTAGTTCTTTCAAATTGCAACACCTTGAAAAAAGAAGCTTTTGGAGTGCATTCAATTGTCTAATAAATGAAGGTAGTTTTTTCAAGTTGCGACACCTTGACAAATCAAATGTTTAGAACACATTCAATTAACCAATAAATGAAGGTAGTTATTTCAAATCGGGACACCTTGACAAATCAAATGTTTGGAACACATTCAATTGATTAATAGATGAAGGTAGTTCTTTCAAATTGGAACACCCTGACAAATCAAACTTTTGTAATGCATTCAATTGGCCAATAGATGAAGGTAGTTTTTTCAAGTTGGAACACCTTGACAAATCAAACGTTTGCAGTGCATTCAATTGGCCAATAGATGAAGGTAATTCTTTCAAGTTATAACAATCTTTCAAAACAAGCTTTTGGAGTGCATTCAATTGCCCAATAGATGAAGGTAATTCTTTCAAATTAGAACATTCCCACAAATCAAGGTCTTGGAGTGCGTTCAATTGGCCAATAGATGAAGGTAGTTCTCTCAAATTGGAACACCCTGACAAAACAAGCCTTTGGAGTGCATTCAATTCGCCAATAAATGAAGGTAGTTCTTTCAAGTTGGAACACCATGACAAATCAAGTTCTTGCAGTGCATTCAATTGGCTAATAGATGAAGGTAATTCTTCCAAGTTGGAACACCCTAACAAATCAAGTTGTTGGAGTGTAGTCAATTGACTAATAGATGAAGGTAGTTTTTTCAAATTGGAAAACTGCCACAAATGAAGCTTTTGGAGTGCATTTAATTTGCCAATAAATGAAAGTATTTCTTTCAAGTTGGAACAACTTGACAAATAAAGTTCTTTGAGTGCATTCAATTGACCAATAGATGAAGGTAGTTCTTTCAAGTTGGAACACCATGACAAATTAAGTTCTTGGAGTGCATTCAATTGGCCAATAGATGAAGGTAATTCTTTTAGGTTGAAACACATTGACAAATTAAGCTTTTGGAGTGCATTCAATTGGCCAATAGATGAAGGTAGTTCTTCCAAGTTGGAACAATCCCACAAATAAAGTTGTTGGAGTGCATTCCATTGACCAATAGATGAAGGTAGTTTTTTCAAGTTGGAACACCCTGACAAATCAAGCTTTTGGAGTGCATTCAATCGCCCAATAGATGAAGGTAATTCTTTCAAGTTGGAACACCATGATAATTAAAATTTTTGGAGTGCATTCAATTGGCCAATAGACGAGGGTAGTTTTTTCAAGTTGGAACACCCTGACAAATCAAGCTTTTGGAGTGCATTCAATTGGCCAATAGATGAAGGTAGCTCTTTCAAGTTAGAACACCATGACAAATTAAGTTCTTGGAGTGCATTCAATTGGCCAATAGATGAAGATAATTTTTTCAAATTAGAACAATCCTTTAAAACAAGCTTTTGGACTATAGCCATTTGGCCAATAGATGAAGGTAGTTTTTTCAAATTGGAACACCATGACAAATTAAGTTCTTGGAGTGCATTCAATTGGCTAATAGATGAAGGTAATTCTTTCAAATTGGAACAATCACTCAAAACAAGCTTTTGGAGTGCATTCAATTGCCCAATAGATGAAGGTAATTCTTTCAAATTGGAACAATCACTCAAAACAAGCTTTTGCAGTGCATTCAATTGCCCAATAGATGAAGGTAATTCTTTCAAGTTGGAACACTTGCACAAATAAAGGTTTTGGAGCGCATTCAATTGGCCAATAGATGAAGGTAATTCTTTCAAATTGGAACACCATGACAAATTAAGTTCTTGGAGTGCATTCAATTGGCCAATAGATGAAGGTAGTTCTTTCAAATTGGAACACTCCCACAAATGAAGGTTTTGGAGCGCATTCAATTGGCCAATAGATGAAGGTAGTTCTTTCAAGTTGGAACACCATGACAAATCAAGCTGTTGGAGTGTAGTCAATTGACCAATAGATGAAGGTAATTCTTTCAAATTAGAACAATCGCTCAAAACAAGCTTTTGGAGTGCATTCAATTGGCCAATAGATGAAGGTAATTCTTTCAAGTTGGAACATTCGCACAAATAAAGGTATTGGAGCGCATTCAATTGGCCAATAGATGAAGGTAATTCTTTCAAATTGGAACACCATGACAAATTAAGTTCTTGGAGTGCATTCAATTGGCCAATAGATGAAGGTAATTCTTTCAAATTGGAACAGTCCCACAAATGAAGGTTTTGGAGCGCATTCAATTCGCCAATAGATGAAGGTAATTCTTTCAAATTGGAACACCATGACAAATCAAGCTGTTGGAGTGTAGTCAATTGACCAATAGATGAAGGTAATTCTTTCAAATTGGAACAATCGCTCAAAACAAGCTTTTGGAGTGCATTCAATTGCCCAATAGATGAAGGTAATTCTTTCAAATTGGAACACTCCCACAAATAAAGGTCTTGGAGTGCATTCAATTGGCCAATAGATGAAGGTAATTCTTTCAAATTGGAACACCATGACAAATTAAGTTCTTGGAGTGCATTCAATTGGCCAATAGATGAAGGTAATTTTTTCAAATTGGAACAATCGCTCAAAACAAGCTTTTGGAGTGCATTTAATTGCCCAATAGATGAAGGTAGTTCTTTCAAGTTGGAACACTCCCACAAATCAAGGTCTTGGAGCGCATTCAGTTGCCCAATAGATGAAGGTAGTTCTTTCAAGTTGGAACACCATGACAAATCAAGCTGTTGGAGTGTAGTCAATTGGCCAATAGATGAAGGTAATTCTTTCAAATTGGAAAAGTCGCTCAAAATAAGCTTTTGGAGTGCATTCAATTGCCCTATAGATGAAGGCAATCCTTTCAAGTTGGAACATTCCCACAAATCAAAGTCTTGGAGTGCATTCAATTGGTCAATAGATGAAGGTAGTTGTTTTAAGTTGGAACATTTTGATAAATCAAGCTTTTGGAGTGCATTCAATTGCCCAATAGATGAAGGTAGTTCGTTCAAATTGGAACATCTTGACAAATCAAGCTTTTGGAGTGCATTCAATTGCCCAATAGATGAAGGTAGTTCTTTTAAGTTGGAACATCTTGACAAATCAAGTTCGTTGAGTGCATTCAATTGGCCAATAGATGAAGGTAATTCTTTCAAGTTGGAACACTCACACAAATGAAACTTTTGGAGTGCCTTTAATTGGCCAATAGATGAAGGTAGTTCTTTCAAGTTGGAACATTGTGACAAATTAAGTTCTTGGAGTGCGTTCAATTGGCCAATAGATGGAGGCAATTTTTGCAATGTCCAACACCTTGCTAAATCAAGTTCTTGGAGTGCATTCAGTTGGCCAATAGATGAAGGTATTGTTCCAAAAATTGGCATTGTGCCAAGTCAAGTACTTGTAATTGGAAACAATTAAACAAATTATTTGGCAACTTTCAAATCATGCATTTTTTGAGGCACAACCACTTAACATTATTCAAATTTCGCCCTTCGATGCAATTTTCCACGATAGTTGGTGAAGCTTCTGTTAGGTCAAGCAACCTAAGGTTGCAAAATCCCCTTGAGCTTATTTGGGACAATTCAGGCAAATTGAGACATTTTTTCAATGAGATGCCTTCTAAATTTTCCATCACCTATCACAAAAATGAAAACAAAAAGGATTATTAATATAAAATAAAATTTCATCCTAATGCCAATTATATTATAAAAACATGTATTTATAAAATCAAAATTCAAAAAAATTAAAACATTTGGTTTTGGACATTTAAAAAAATCATAGAAAATCAAAATAAAATTATAGGATTGAAATAATATGGTGACAACCTCATCCTTTTGTAAAAAGAAATTTGACTTATTTGATTTCCATATAAAGTGATTCATAATTGGAGGTTCCATTGCAATATATTGACCCATGTCTCGTAATTGTTCATGTATGTACAAGATTCCACCTTCTACCCATTGGATTAAAGATCTATGTTGCAAATTTTGTAATGCAAGCTTTGGGTATAAATAATCTCCACTCCACACTCGACAAATTGTACTTATTTTCAAACCACCCAAAAAACAAGCAATATCCAAAAACATGTTTTGATGTTCCTTATCCAAGTGTTCATAAGAAATCCTTAATATACTCCAAAGCTTCTCATTATCATTGCCCCCGGTGAGACTTTGCCCACTTTTCAATTTGCTTGATGCACCTTCCCAGATTTCCAATTCTTTAATATTACACAAAAAAGAACCCAATACTTTAAGGCTTAAAGGGAGCTTCCCACAAGCTTTTATAATCTCCATACATATATCTTTAAAATCCTTTGTTGGAACATGATTTGCATTACCGAATGCATGGAACATAAAAAGTTTCCTTCCTTGTTCTTCCTCCAAAAATTTCATGACAAATTTTCCATTCTCACTTACATGAGGTTTCAAATTTTGCCAATTTCGAGAATTCACAAGTACTTTGCTTTTAGAAGTTGCATTCTTGGCAACCTTATCAATGAGAAGTTGCAAGGATGTAAGGTTTTCCACCTTATCAAAATCATCCACCACCACTAACACTTTCTTTGATATCATACATTGCATAATTTTGTCAAGGTCTTCTTTATTCACATTTTCATCCTTGCATAACCTTTTGCCACACAAATCATATAGGAGTTGTTTGATGACATCATCGATATTGTCATTAGGTTTCACTTCCTCCAAAAAACTAGATTTGTCATATTCGTTGTGGAATAAATGATAGAATTTTTTGCTTAAAGTGGTCTTCCCAATCCCACCCATTCCAACCAAACCAACAATAGATTCCTTTTGTAACAATATGTTTATGTCTTTTGCTTTGTCAACCAACGCCACTTCATGACATGGTAGAGGTGGAAGCAATATATTTTTCTGTCAAAATTCACAAAATATAGGTCATTCATATGTTATCTTTTTTATTTGATAACCAATATCTATCATTGTACATGTGATATACATCAAGTGTGCTATGACCTAATGTGTATCAAATTACATTAACATATATGAAATTAAAAGACTTAGATTTGATGTTTTTACCTCCATACATATTTTCAAACATTTTAACAATAAAGAATAGCTTGGATGATCTTTGTTTGGTGGCTTGCAAATTGTCAAGTGATTAGCATCCTCAATTTTGTAATGGTTGTTGTTTGACAACCGAATAGCCGAGGCATATGGCACTAAAATTCCCTGCATGTGCAAAAGATTAAGTTAATGGAACTCATTGACTTGTTTTAACTTATAAGTAACATAGTAATTCCAAATGGTGGTGGAGAATATAACTTTATAACTATTGATGTTTGAATAATAATGAAATATTTTGTGTAAAAGTAATTTTTTTCAACCATTTGGCAAGCACATTATATAAATACATCAAAAGGTTATTGATTTTTAATCTCATTAATCTTACATGTTTTAATGATGTTATGATTTTCCTTACAAATATTTACATGGAATTGATTTGATGAAGGGAAATTTTAAAACCTATTTCTTGATGTTTGAAATCAATCAAATTTCATTTCCATCAATAGTGATTCATGAAACAAAGTTCATAAATCACATGACCCATTCACCGCATTAATATGTTTAGAAGTATCGAGTGCATGATCCCACACAAGTTTTGACAATACAAAAAATGTTCAATTAATGAACTTAGTTAGATAACTTTCAATATGATGAAATGAAAATGTTACCCATTTCTTGTCGAGTGGTAATCCTTCGCCAAATGCATAAATGTTGAGGTCTTCATGAGTGGCATTTTTAAAATCCATTGAAAGGTGTTCCATTTGTGGGTTGAAAGATTCTAAATTTTTCAAAAAACTAGATTGGGTTGCATACTTGTTCAATGTGTTGATTTGTTGATGTTGCCAAGTGAAATAATTTGATAAATATTGGGTACCACCAACATGTGGTACACCATAAAATATTACACCTTTAACATTGTTCAAAAATGTCTTACAACATTTGTGTACTTCATCATCCAAATAATTTTTTGGCCTTGGATGTACATGTTTGTTAGCTTCAACCACCAAGCTTTTGAGTACAAGACCTCCAAAACTGTAAGCGATTAATGCCACCGGTCCATCCCAAAGGGATTGATAACTACAAAATATTCAACAATGCACCAAAATTCCATTATTAACATTGTATTTACTTGTAAAAATTCATCCTATTATACTTGGGGCAAATTTTCAATTCACACATGACTTAAACCGTAAGTTCATAATTGATTTGCTTGTTGTTTGTCATTTTTCATTTATTGACTCCATTAATCTACCTAAAAATGTGTCAACCATGTTTTGGTAAAACAATTATTATGTACAAGTATGTTGGTGTTTACATTATTGTGTTAATGTACAACTCATCTTCTATGTGTTACCTTGGAAATACTATTGAAATAAGTAAAAATAAAATAAAATAAAGTAAAATATGTATATATATAATTTTTAATTTTTTAATTTTTTTGAAATCATTTTTAAAAAGTGAAATGGATGCAAATTTTTTACACCTATTAATATAATATAATTCAATTCATTGGATTACCAAAAAAAAACTTCAAAAAGTGCAAACTAAAAATTACCATCAAAACCAAATTAATTGTACCATGAATTTATAATATGAATATAAACATTGCTATTTTCTTCAAATAAGAACATTTGCATTTAAACCCCATTTTATGTTCTCCTACATGAATTTAACAATTCAAATAAATTGAAACTTGTTGGTTTGTATCACAATATTAGCACACATGAACAATTAACTCATGCAAAACATTTAAGAAATTCAAAAGATGTAAAGATTATCTTTAATGTACACAAGGAGAAGTACTTAATGTGTCGATAAATAGAGGAGATTATCACACCTTGAATTTGTAATTAAACTTTGAATGAGGTTTTTGCCAATTTCAGTCACATCATTGTGAACACTTGCCACAATGTTAGAATCATAGGACAATGATAAAATTCGAACATTGTTGTTCAAGTCTTCAGGTAGCCACTTTTCTGGCCAACATATGCACTCTTTTTTATTGGTGGCGGGGTGTGTTGTCCATGTTTCCTTCCATTCATCATTTGTGCCAAAAGCAATCCCATGAAAAAAAATAATTGTCAAGTTTGGATTATCAAAATTGCAAGTGGGATTTAAATCATGCACTAGATATTTCTGCAAAGAAAATGAAAAAAGGTCAACACAATTTTTCAAACATCTCTTGAAAATTATTTGACTATACAATAAAGTAGAAAAATGCAATATACAAATTATAGTAGTTAGATAAAGGCAATAATTAATTGAAAAGATTACGTTTAACAAAAAGACAATAATAGATGAATTGGATGACTTAACAAATGAAGATCATTCACATGTGTCATAGACTTCAAAGTTTCAAAACATAGTTCAATGAAAAAATATTGTTACATAGTATGTGAAACTAAAAATAAAGGTTAACGGTAAGAATTGGATTCTTTGAAGTTTGAGTTGATTAACTAAGCCATCTAGTTTGGTTCATTTGTATTTCATGACATTTTCTCAAACATTTGGGTCACTAAGGCTTCCAACTCCTAAGGAATTGGAACACAAACCCAATAAGAATGTCCAATAGCATTTTAATAATTTGCTTTAGGTTGTTGGATCAAGACTACACATTGAACTTAACTCATAATCTATAATGAAAGTTCCAATCCTTACAAGTTCAATATATTCTTAGTCAATGCCAATTGACAAATTTCCCTTTCACCAATTCTACTTGTTATAGCAAGTGAGTCACTAGCCTAATGTAAGAGGCTATAATGATGACTTCATTTCCTATTGTTTTAAACATCATTTCATATTGTTTTTATCTAAACAAACAAACTGAAAAGTAGGCAAAGGGAAAATCTATAACAAGGAAGCTTGTAAATGATGGAGGACATTCAGGTATCCTAGTGGCTAAAGGGTATGGTTGTGAAGCTGCTGGTTGGGAGTTCAAATCTGAACTAGACCTCCTTCTCCTGATGCTTTGTGAGGACAATAAGCTATCATGGTTCTAAGGGTCAAGGAAAATTGTTAACACACACCCAAACAAAATAAAAAAGCAAAGAAAAATCAAACTTCAACATGTAACTTGGGAAAGCACAAGAAAAAACTCTGCAAAGAAAGTTCATCATAAGATTAAGAAGAAGCACCACATTGTCGTGCCCTCCAGAGCTTGAAGGAGCATTTTCAGCTGGGACCAAAGGTGTCTCAATTGCAACAGGGGTCCGCACAACATCTCTCTTTCTGTTTCGTGCCCCTTTTCGCTTTACCATATTTCACACAACTGAAATTCCTTTTGCTCACTGCTTTCATAAATACTTTTCTCTTAACCTTTTGCTCTCATAAAACCTGCTACAAATCCTTTGCCATCCCAATATCACATAAAAGGTATGATGGGTGTCCGTCACATCACAGATTCCCACAAGCTAAGCTGATCTTTCCAATAGGTCTCCCCAAAAAACATCAACCCCTTTCCTCTTCACGATCTCCCTGGAATTCTCACTCTTCTCTTCTTACTCCTTTTCGACTTTTCTCACATAAGAAGAAGCTCTCGTAAAACCTGCTAGAAATCCTCTGCCATCCCAACAGCATACACAGGGTATGATGGGTGTCCGTCACATCACAGATTCCCACAAGCTAAGCTGATCTTTCCACTAGATCTCTCCAAAAAACATCAACCCCTTTCCTCTTCATGATCTCTCTGGAATTCCCACTCTGTTCTCTTACTCCCTTTTCGACTTTTCTCACAGATGTTTCTTCTTCATTTTCTCCTCCCCCAGAAACTTCGTTAAGGGTTTTGCCGTGACTCTTGAGACTGTAGCATAGGCGCTTTACCGATATCTTGGCCACTGAACAATTCATCACTTTCCTTCTGGAACACGTCTCTATCTTCTACTCATAATTGAGGATGGAATATGCAACGTCACCTTGAGACTTGTCAAACACGCTTTACTTTTTCCCCCTGGCCTCCTCCATTATTGTCATCATGGCTTTTGTTCACATCCACACACCGACCTTTCTTTTACCAAAAAACTATAGCCAAAAGCTAAGTCATAAATTTAAAATTGCTAAAATCAAATGCTTTTTGAGATTCTCAATAGCCAAAATTCAACCAAAGTCAAAGAAAAACCGTCAGATTTCCGTACATGCTTTTCAAGTAGGTAGCAAAAAAAAGAGAAATATGTTAAAAATTTTCTAATGCTATATTTAGGTCATAGCCAGATCTGACTAAATCTTCCTACTGATGATAGCCACTTGGTCTGTATCTCAAAACTGACCCAAAAAATTATTGATCCACACGTTTCCTGCTGTTTGCTGATTTCACCCAGTGCATTATTGAAGCGTTCTGCCAGAGCTCATGTTGCAGGCAATGCGTGATTAATTGGGCCTTGGTCGAACCGGCCAGGGTCAATTGACCCCCACATTGGGATCATTGTAAAAACACCCCCAAAACCCATTCAAATGGCCATATTAGGTCTCAAAATTTATAGATTTGGACTTAAGGACCCTATTTTGTGTAGGGAAATATTATTTTCAATATTTATAATATTTATGAGCAATTTAAATGGGTTTTTCCGTTTTTACCATGATCCCAATGTGGGGATCAATTTGCCTTGGTCGGGTGAACCTGGCCTACAGTAGAACCACAGTGAAAATCCCAAAGTTTTTGGGGGCAGCTTCAAAACATTATAGATACCTGTAGCATCCTTAGAGCATCTCCACCCCACACCTGCAAACACCCCTTTTCATTTAATCTTGCAGCAGGATAGCATGACTCCGGCTCTGCTCCTGTATTGATGTCGATTTTGCAGTGGTCATTTTAACCCCTTTAAAAGCTATTTTCTACTATGGATTTGGACAGTGACTATTAATGGTCCAGATGTGAAGACATGAATGGTCTTTGAGTGTTTAAAGGGACTTTTGTGACGTTTGTGGGTGGGAACAGTGATCATTAAACACTATTCTCTTTTAACATAAAGGAGTTGTTTACAGTTTGGGGGTGGAGATGCTCTTAGACAAAATCAGGGTCTCTGAATCCACAAAGACAGCCTCTAAGAGGCATTGCTCAAGAAGGTGAGTGTACCAGTGGTTCGCCCTGGCCAGTGGCTATGATTGGAGCAGCCTGGGGGGAGAAGGAAAAGTTACATGGACGGTCATAGCAAATAAATCCGGAGTGGAAAAACAAAAGAAATTCTCTACAGAGCAGTGATTTTTCTTGGTGAATTTTCGCGCTGTGGCTACAAATTGTTTTTGAAGAAATTGGGATTTTTTTTAATAGTGTGAATTCGAGGAAAAAATGATCAACAAATAAAAATCGAAAAAATTTACAAACCACAAAATTGGAAATAATAATAATAATAATAATAATAAAATACTGGTATAGAGGTTATGTGTGCACTCTAAATAAAGTATGGAAAAACATGTTGTGAAACTAATGATGTTTTACTGCAAGATCCTTTTGACTGCTTATATTTATAAAACCACAATCAGCACGATTGACATCTGGAACATGTTGGATCTGAGATCTGAGGCCTTACCCTAGTCAAAGCCAGTAACTTTTTACTCATTTTTGGTTTGTGTTATGGTGGCCACAACCAAGTCTGGTGTTTGGGAAGGAATTGGGGCAACCTGTAATTAATGACCAGGCTGAACCTGCACCTATGTTAGTACATTCACCGTCTTGAATGATCCCTTTTCCTAATAATAATTCCAAGGTGCATCAAAGAAATGTTAAATTTGAACTCCGAGACCCTGATTTAGTCTAAGGCCAAACTGGGCAACATGCGGCAGGACATTGACCAGTTTTGTTGTTGTGTTATTGAGAAACTAGATTCGTGGTGTGCCTGTGTGAAGAGAACCACTTGGTTCATACATACTCAGCTTTGCTCAATGGTGGCAAATCCAACCCTCTCTTCTTCAATGAGCATTTGATAGCCTTGGACATGACAGTCAAAATGCTCTGCAACTGCTTGGCTTCCTCCTACAAAAGCCGTGGGAAAAAGTTGCACAAGCAAGGTGTACTGCTGTCTCAGGGGTGGAATCTCAAACTGAGCTCTAAAATCTGTGTCCACCAGTATCCTCCTTCTCCTCCCTCTGCCAGACTTAC
>Ga0209208_10010359_pt1 | contig 12106 bp, 6 predicted proteins | sample S1TSphfallax_3_FD_187694 | JGI IMG/M metagenome (GOLD analysis project Ga0209208, IMG submission 187694) | Host-associated microbial communities from peat moss isolated from Minnesota, USA - S1T2_Fd - Sphagnum fallax MG (SPAdes) (version 2) | ecosystem: Host-associated > Plants > Peat moss >...
CACCATCTTCAAAGTGATGAAAGCGGTTGGCATCCCTCACCACAATGGCTCTGCCAACTATTCTTGAACTGAACTTCGTGAAAGTGTCGCAATCATTGCAAACCTGCAGATTTTTTCTTACTAGGACCTGTGTGGATGAGCCTGAATGCAATAGCCAGCTTCTCGCTCTTGTGACACGACTGAAATACCTTTCCGTCTTCCACATCATCCAGAACAAATTTCATACAAGGCACGCACCCTGGATCATACATCAGCCCTGACAATCTCTGCAGTTCTGAGGATGGACTTAATCTCACTGTTCACTTCAATCCAGGTGCAACCCAACTGTTTCTTGACACCTGTTCGGCCCTTTCTCAGCCGTTCAACACTCTGACAGAAATGCCTGTTGCCAGCACCAGCCTAGATGTTTGACTGCAGCACATTGCACCCAGCAGCATTGTCAGGCCATTTCAAGAAATGATTTGGCAGGACGTTTTCCAATCTCCACATTACCATGAATTCTGCAAGCAACTGCCATATAACTACGATTGCCACATAATGTTCCAATGTTGCAGAAATCCTTTAGTCCAGGTGATCATTCGACTAGCCTTCAACGACCATACCTGCATCACGGGTACGAACTGACATAAGACAATGAAAGTGATATCATTTGGCTGTACACCGTCCTCACACACCTGTCCAAAATGTCTAAGAGCTTCTTCAGTGCCCATGCGTCAGACATCTTCCAAGTATGGTGGTCCAAGTTATATGGTGGTCGCAGAGCGGGTAGGATTATATATATATATATATATATTATAGGAGGTTTAGAGTGCTAGACCTTTGACAAGAGATCATTCTTAAGACAATGCCTCTGTTGCAGCATTAATCAGCTCAAGGTCAAATGATTACAAACGGATTTCAGATCACATTCCTAGCTAGTGTCTACCTTCTCGACTGTACCACAAGGAGCTCTTGGATGCCTCCCTTGTGGGAAAACCGTCCAACTTGACATCCAAGAATAGACTATACGCGTAAGTAACAAACAGGGAATTGTGCAACACAGGGAGTTTTGCAACATTCGCAAGGAGCGTTACAGGGAAAGTATATTTATGCCATCTAGAAGGGTACTACGCTGAGCCAATGTGCAACGGGTAGTTGGTCATATTTCCCTGGTTGTAAACCACATATTGGGGAAAGTCCAATTTTCCCTTTGACGTCGAATTCAAGACGAATTTCTAACAGGGATAACTGAGACCTTTCCCACATGTCACAGAGTGAGTGCGTTGTACGAGAACTGCTTGTCTGTTTAGAATCACCAGCTGCCGTGCGGATTCCTGGGGAATTGGCCGGGTCGATCACCACCTTTCCATGTGGTGTAATTTCGAGTTTCTCGTACGCAAGCTCGGCAGAGCCTGATGGAGATGAAAAGGTGAGCATGGCGTCGTGCTGTATAGTGATGGTGAGCCAGGTTGTTTTTGTTTGCATGTCGTCCGAGCTTTGCAGCAGGTATAAGTTCAATCCGCACCTTTCGTCCGAGAGCTGGCCGCTCGCGAGAACCCTTGAGATAAGAATGCAGCGAGCGCAGCACCTGCAGCGGCGGCTGGGAGCGCTGGACACCCGTCGAGCGCAGGGGGAAACCGCAAGAAGAACTCCAGCAATTTGGCCTTCATCAAGTGAAGCGCGTCGTCCAAATCACTATGAAGGTACCAGTGTAACCCAAGAATAGATGACAAACGTAAGTAAGTAAGTAACAGGGAATTGTGCAACATTCCAAAGGAGCCTCAAAGGGACAGTTGAAGTATGGCATCTAGAAGGGTACTGTGAACCAATATCAAAGGGGAAGTTAGCCATTTTTCCCCGGTTGGAAAGCACCTAGATTGGGGAAAGAACCAGTTTTCTCTGTGACACTGGTTCTAAGAGGGATTTCTAAGGGGGATAATTGAGAAACTTCCCACATGTCATAGAGGGAGTTGTACGAGTCTAACATTTCGTGTATAGAATTTTCACGACAAACCGGGTCTACAATTCTCCAACGCTAGCATTTTGTGGCACCTAGTACAACTCGCAAAGTGTGAGATCGACATGAAAGATTGCTCTAGGGAAAATTCTACACACTTTTCAGGCATCTTAGATTGCAGAAGCAGGTCCTCTGGGAAAAGGTGCCTATTTCGAAAGAAATATCGTCCAAATCCCTTGAATCAGACCCCTCGAAATGCCTTTATGCCAGATCAGAAGGCGCCTCTAGGGTGCATTCTGCACCTAGGTCTGGGCCGGCCTCGCTCTAAAGGGTCACTGGCATGCAGAATGCGCCCCAGGGGCCCAGGGGCGCATTATCTAGCACAGAATAGACTAGCGTATGAATCGAAGGACTGAGACGGAAGAAAGACAGTGAACGGATGGGAAATCGAAGCAATGAAGAGTACGAAAGGAATTGTCCATACGTGGCTCACCATGCACAATCGTCCTTACGAAGCTGCCGGTGTGGATGGCCAAAGGCCGTCTCACACTACGCCTCGGTAGCACAGCTGCAACCGATGGAAGGAAGTCGAGCTCAGGATGAAACCGAACTGCGGAGCTTACACACTCACATATTGCATCGCATGACATGGGTGTGCTTGAAGCATCGTTAATGGAACATTTGCGGGTGTAAAACGTGGGACTGGAGAGAAAGCTTTACCCTACATGTGTTCGAAATTCTATCCCACATTTCCAGGTAACAAAACACTTCCAAACTCGTTTTTTCTTTTTTCTTTTTTCAGACTCTTGCTATTTTCAAAGCTCATAATTTTCTCATCGCTTGTTCAATTTGAGTAATCTGAAGTGTAATGAGAATGCCATCTTAAGCTTTACAAATCACCTTTCAAACTCTAAAGACAAGGAAAGGAAGCAAGGTGGAAGGAATGTTTGGTCTTTCAGAAACCAACTTCCAAATGTTCTGTGTGCCTCCTTTTCAACTTTTTGATCCTTGGTACTTTGATGGGCTGTAACTTTTCTCATTTCTGCTGAGTTTTTGATGATTTTTAGTTCCTCAAAGGCGGCATCAAACACTTGATACACATTAATATGCAAGTTTGAAAAATGTAAACTAGATCCAAAAAAAATTAAATGATATTGAACATATATTGTTTATTTGATTTAAGAGAAAACAAGAAAACTTGAAAAAAAATTGAAAATAGAAAACGAAAGAAATAAAAAAACAAACTTCATCTTTTAGAATTTTAATGACCAAAAAAAAGAGAAAATATATGGGAAGAAAAAATTTCTTAAGGACAAACATAAGAAAAGAAACAAAAATAATAATTCTTTTAGCATTTAAAAAACAGAAAATTTTGAAAATAAGGCCAAAAAACCTCAAAAAAAAAAAATCTTTAAAAAAAGAAACAAAGAAATAAGAAGGGAAAAATATCAGAAATCTTGTTCTTGAATTTTAAAAAAGAATAAAAGAATAAAAAAAACTGAAAAAAGGAAAAGAAAACAAACTTCTTCATTTGGAATTTGAAAAATAGAAAAAATTAAAAAGACAAGAAGAAAAAAAAAACAATCTTAATATTTTTCTAATTTTTTTTCTTTTCATCTTCTTTCTTTTCAAAAAATTTATTTCCTTCTCTTTTATTCCTTTGTTTTCTTCTCCTTTGTTTTTAAATTTATTATTGCTTCTGCTCTTATTTTACAAACCAAAACAAAACAAAAAGAAAGGCAAAAACAAACCTGACGTGATGTGCATAACTAAGTGATGATGCAGCAAGCAAGCAGTGATAGTAGGTGCAATAATGTGGTGAAAAAGAAAAAAATGTTTGAAAAAGGAAAAAAACAAAACATAAAGAGAATGAGATGAAGAAAAAATTGTACAACAATAGAAAAGAAGAGAAAAACAAAAGATGAAAAAAAAAACTTAAAATAGGAGCGAAAATGAGGAAAAAAAAAGATTAAGAAGAAAAATCTATAGCAACAACAAAAGAACAAAGGAAAAAATAACAATAACAGTATCAATATAAAAAAAAGGAAAAATTTGATGAACAAGAAGTTACAACAATGACAATGTATGAAAAGAAGATGATGGTGGCAAAGAATAAGAACAAAAAAGAAAAAAAAAAGAGGAGGTAAAGAAGAAGGAAGAGGAGGGGAAGAAAATTGTGGGAATTTTTGAAATCTAAGGGAAGGATAGGCTAGTGAAAAAAGGAAAAAAAACAAACCCACCTCAATGTTTGGTTTGGTTTAGGTTAAATGGTTTCGGTTCAGGCGAAAATGGCCAAAACACCCACATCCATAATTGGTGCATTCGTGGGTGCTTGGTCACACAACAACTCATATAGAGGAGCTTGCTAACATAATGAAATGCTTTCATTCAGTCTGTCACAACTTTGGATATAGGAGCTTGTTAATTTGGATCCCTTCAATAACTACCCCCAATTCATAACAAGGCAGAGGGGTATATCATATTACTAAAGGTAAAAGAGGGTAAAAAAGAGTTTAAGAAATTAAAATTTCAGACAACCAATGAGAAGATTGAGCACGCATTCAAAAAAGCATTTTTAAAAAAAATTTGGGGTGGGGGGATTCTTGCTAGGGTGATGGTATTATTTTTTATGTCTACCGATGGTTGCATAAACCATGGGTGGCAAATCAAGAAGGGGTTATTTTTAATTTGGAGTTAACTTCAATTAAAAGCGCTTGCTCTTGTCTTCTGATTTTATTTCATATTTATTGGTTGAGGTTGAATTATCATACATATAAACTAAAAGGAGGCATCCACATAGAAACCAATGTGTTTCTATTTTTATTTTGGGGAGTGAGGGGGGCAACAACAGTGCTTCTATTGGGGTTTGCAACAAAAAAATGCTAACAACCAAGTTTAGGAATAGAATTTGCATGCAACCAGTGAAATGCATATGTTGCACATAATAAGGGGTCCTCTTATTTTCGTGGGGTGTGTGGGAATGAGTATTATTTGGGTGTGTTCCCATCATGTTCCTTTTATCTGTTCCCCATGTTCATATTGTGTTCCCCAAAGCTATTCCAAATAGCATTTGGATTTATCCCATTATGGTTTCCCTACATCTCTTCCCCTCTCATCTATATAAGTGGGCCATACCTCCATATAAGGGGAGGAACTACATCTCCAAGTAGAAGCTTCAATTTTCAGGTATCGTTGAGGTGTCATTTTTTTGAAATGGGGCAATAAAATGGCTCCCTGCAAAGAACAAAAATTAAACTTTGATGGGCCTTGTTACCAACTGAATGTTAAATATTTAAAAAGGCAAGATGAAGATGGTTGATTACTTGAACAAGGTTAAAACATTTTAAGGGAAAAGATTTAGATGTAGTTCTACAATTTTATGAGGATTGGAAGATTGTTTTGTTTTGACACATAGAGATGGACTTTGAAAGTTGTTAGAGATAGAATAGAGATACAATATGTAGTTTAGAGTTCTATTGGACTATGAACCATAGATTTTCATGTTTTTCATTTTTTATACATTAATAAAACAATATGAATTTGATGGTGAATTGAAATCTGCAGCGGTAGAGGGATCAAGAAGCTAAATTCTAAAATATGAATTCAAATCTTGAAGAAAATTGAGATGCAAACTGTGAAGTGTATCAAACATCAAACAAAGGTACAGTTTTGGAACCAAAAAGTTTGCGAATAGAAAAACAACCTATAGGACATCGGGTGTCTTCAATTAGAGTTGGAGCAAGAAGAGAAGTGTGAACATGGGGTTCTTAGAGATGCCTTAGTTATATAGAAGGCAATTTCCAATGAAGGGGATCAGATTTGACGTATACACAAAAGAAGGGGTTATCCATGTTTTCTAAACACCATTTGTTGTTTAAGAACATCAAGAATAGATAAATCCATGGGACAACTTATTAATGGTGGACCTTGGAAATTCTTCGAGTCTAGAATTTGTGAATAGTCAAAAGAATGATTACAACAGGCACACAAACTTATCATTCGTATACTAGTTAGCATTGCCGAAATATTATGAATTAGTAGAAGATTGGGACGGGGAAAATAACTACGAGCCCAACATTCCAAAGTGGGCAAACACAAATTACCTAAAAACATTTGCATATGAATGTTTTGGACCACAAAAGTAGCGGAATTGAAAGGGAAAGAAGGAATACATAATGTAGAAGTTATGATTATTTGGATTTAGCCAAGTTGGTTCAAACTCTTTCCAAAATCTATGTTTTTTGTAGATTTAAAGGACATGTGATCACATAATGTCCACAAATTGATAGTGAATTGAAGGCTGAATTTGTTAGACATGTGGGACAATAGATATTGGACAAAGATTGTATAAAACAACCATAGTTAGAATAACAAATTCAAAACAATTTAGAAGAAAGGATGCTAAAAATTGTTTTGGGTGAAAGCTAATTTGTGCAAAATAAACTACAGATCCATAATTCTCCTTATGAGAATAAAGTAAAACCATTTTGTATTAGACTAGATCCTACACCATAAAGAATACAAATGAATGTTATATAATTAGAGGTTAAGTCATTTAAAAGTTAACACCACCATCAAGAAATGCCTTATAGAATGATGAATGGGATACCTTAAAAACCAATTATTGTTTCATTATAATAACAAATTATATCTATGATGCCAAATATAACTATAGTAGATTGTAAACTTAAACAAAAGTTTGAGCCATGGAGAAAAAAGAAACAATCTAAGAATAGTGAAAATACATACTAGGTACAAGTGAGTATTCAACTTAGAGGAAAACATTAAAAGAAAATTGAAAATCAATGATTGAATTTGTGACTCATTTGTAGTTGTAATGGACACATGCAATTAAAAAGAGCCTAGTTGCATTGGACAAGTGCCATAAGATAGTTAGCTGCAAAAGACATGACATGGCCATGAAGTTGAAAGTGTAATTGTAAACCTATGTAGTCGTAAACCTAATAACTATGCAAAAATTTCTCATCCATTTCCATGGATGATCCTTAGTATGATGTGGAACCCCAATTTGTGATTACATTTGGGATAGTCACATGTTACCAAATGTGCCATTGATGGGTGGCTAGGATTTAAGCATGTGATAATTTAAAGAGCCAATGGCCAAAAAACACATGACAATTTTCCATTTGTTAAAAAAAGATATATTATAATTACAATAATTAAATATTATAATTAATTAATTAAAATCTATCCTAAGCTAAACTATAACAGGCAACCTATTCTAGGTTAGGCTAGGGTAGGAAAAGATACCTAGCATAGGCTAAGTCAATAGGTAGGATCCTATTTATTTTGTTGGGGACAAGCCTTTTGATTGGTTCATCCCAAATGGCACATACACTATGTTTATAGAGCATTCCATGAATCTAATGGATTCTTTCACATACTTATATACTTTATAAATTTGAAATTGTAAACAAAGGATATGGGACAATTATAATGAAAGGGAAACACTACAACAATATCATGACATCCTTTGTCCCATACAAAAACATTATCATATATCCACACAATAAAATATTTATTATTTTCACTAACTATTTACTACTTATGTTACTTGTTACCTATTACTTACAAATTAATCTACCATATTAATTAATCAATTAATATAAAAACACTATGACATATACCACACAATAAAATACCTACTACTTAACTTAACTACTTACTACTTATTTTTATCCTACTTAGTGCATATTACCTAGGCTACAAGCTTACTATCTATTACCTAACCTACTTTATTATTATTATTATTATTATTATTATAAAAAATCATATATCCACATGATAAAATATTTACAATTTAACCTAGCTTAGCTACCAACTACCTACCTAGCTCACCTAGCTTAATTAGGTCTAACCTTCATAGCCTAACCTATTAGCTACACCTAATAAACTAACCTATATTCCCTATAGATAATTTAAGCCAATTAACTAAGTATGCAAGCTAGGCTAGGCTACCAATGTACATAGGCCTACTTAGTTTAATGTAACCCTAGTTTAGTTTACCAATTAGGTTATAATAGCCTTTTCTAGGAAACTATTAGCTATTAGATATTATATCATGGAAAACCCATGGATAATTGCAAAGAAGACCCATGGATGGGGTACATTGAAAGGATAGTAGTTCAATTGAAATAGCAAAGTTTGCCATGTGTGCTCTATGTTTTTTTGTTCATGTGTAGAATATACTATTATGGTTGCAAAAACTTTCATTATAGTTGCAAAAACAATTGCATTATCATCCATTAATGAATGCAATAAAATTTGGATGGCATTTTTAACTTTTCATCTACATTTTCAATGAAAATCATATTAGTCATAAGTTGTAGTTGCATTTACAACTAGAATCTAGTTCAAACCTTCTTGTAGTCACATATGCAACTACAGCAAGTTGCAACTACATGGACACATAAAACAAACCCACTGCTAGTCGTAAAATCAGTTGGTTTGGTCATTAGTCGCATAGAAGTCGCAAAAATATGGTTAGAATGAATAACATTTCTTCTAATGAAAGTACACAAAACTCATGGAATTCCAAGCAAGCTAACAATGCCTATTTCAAACTTCAAACTTTATACACAACACTAATTATGACAACATAAACAAAGATATTTGTGGGATGGCCACCATTAATTCAATAAATTATGAAGGATAGAAACCCACATTGGTGGTGAATTTTGGAGCAAGGGTTTCAATGGTCAAGCCATATCCATCAACTTTGAAGTATCCAAATTACAAGAAAGAAGCAAATCCAGATGTTCATGTGAAGGTATTTAATGCAACAGTAAGAACAAATGGAGAAACATCTAAAAAGGAAAAAATCAATGCATTTAGTTATACATTAAAAGAGATGGCATCAAATTGTGCCATAATTACATGTTAGAATTTCCTATCTATAGTTTTTCTAAGTTGACACAAGCTTTTTATAAATGTCATCGCAAAACATAGAATGACAAATAGATCTACATGGAGTTCAAAAAATATCAAACATGGAAATTTTTAATGGGTTGAAATGTACTATGAACATAAATAGAAATTGGCTCATGGATTGTAAACACCACTATAAACAATTGTTTAACTATTATGTTTCAAGCCTAGGATTATAATCTTATCTGAGAATTGCAACTACAAGAATGAAATGGATCACATTGCAATTCCATAAGGAAGGGCTATGGTGTGTGAAAAAGGCATGACACCTACAGAAGCCCAAAGTGTACACTATCAATACCATTAGTTAACAAAATTACAACATCAAAACTATAGAGGAAAATAGGAAAGACTATCAAGCACTGCATAAACTATGGTTTTGCATAATGTAAACGCATAATGAAAAAAAAAAGAAAACCAACTGTAACAACAATAAAAGCTACTACTCAGAATTAGAAAGCTCAAAAAAATGGATCATATGCATGTCATATCTATGGTTTGAATGGGTACAAAATGACAAATTGTCCAAAATTTGCAAAGATGCAAAAAATGTTCCAAGGAAAAATGCATCAACCTCAAATGGAAAAATGGTAATTGATGTTAAAACAGTCACTATAAAAATGAATGTAGTAGATGTAAATGTTGCTATCAGAAATAAAATCATAGAAGAACATGTGTTGTAGGAAAGAAAACCACAAAAAAAAACTACTATAGATTAGGAGGAAAAGGATAAATTAAATAAGAAGATGGTAGACACCATACAATAATTCTAAGAAACATAGACTACAAATGAAGGTTCTTTTGCATCAATGACCTACGGGGCACATTTAATGTGGAGTTTGGGTTTACGTGCATCAAACAACCATTTTTAGGGAGGTATCAGATAATTGTCCAACCTATGTTGTATCACCTTATTATTATTTAATTTTTAAATATATACATATTAAAGCGACCCTATATTAATTATAATCCATTATTTCAAATTATTACATAACCTATATTATAATTAGATTGATTATTTGAATAAAATGTACCTTATTTTCTTATTAATTAACTTAAAAATTTTACACAATAACCAATATATTGCACCCTATATTTTTACTCATGTATTTTATTTATTTATATTAATGTTTCCCTCAAGATTAATGGAGGGATGGAAGATAACATGGCTTGGTATGTTGGACACAACACCTTTTTTATAAACCTCTAAGCTTCAAGAATCTATAGTTTTACATAATAAGCTAATATCAATGGAATAAATATTTCAAGATATTAGTAAAAAAATGTTGGAAACTAGTTATATTTTGAATTTGGGGTAGTTATTGAAGATGGCTCTTGAGTTGAAAATATATCTATGGCAAAAAATGAAACTAAATAAACCATAGAATGTATCAAAAATAATCATAAAAAAAATAATACCATGTGTAATACCAAAAATAACATCAACAATTATAGTTCAACACCCATCCATCCATTGACTTACCTATCCACTCACCCACTTACCTACCTCGTCAACTTACCTACTTCCTCACCTACCTTTTATTTCCTATTTCTTAAATTTTGCCCTCTTCCTTCCTATCATCCTATCACTTGTTACCAACCTCATATAAGTCTTGTAGTGATATGAAATATACATGTGAAATAAAAAAACTTAACCAAAATTGTACACCTTTTGATGTTGTAGTCCATTTGTAAGGACTTGGTTTATCATTATGAAGGTGAAGGGTTCAATTTTTAACATTGGCAACTTATGTGCATTCCTAAAGGGCTAGGTAAGTAGGCTAGACTAAGGTAGTTACATAGGTTACATAAGTAATGTTAAGTAGGTTAAAGTACTACCTACATGCTTGTTTTTTTTGACCTACCTAGACCTATTACCTACCTACCTATTAAATTTTTTTGATAATTATAATCTAGGAAAAGAATTATAATCTAGGTATAAATTTGAATAATCAAATGGTCTAATGTTTACCAATCATATTTTAGTCACTCATTATGATACTTTAACATTATATGTGGGTTGTCCTCTATGGTTTGTCCATAATGTTTATAGGATGAAAAGTGCTACGTCAAACATTCAATGATTGTCCTTTACTATTCATCCATATAACTAAGGGCCTTTAGTCATATAATGTCTGGTATGACTATAAAATCAATCATATGTGAAATCATAAATTTAAGAATTTCTTCTAATGTATTCATCATTATTAGCTATAGGAGTTCATAGAATGTCATAGGGAAGAGTGATCAACAAATAGTTTATGCTTCTAAACTTCTTATTAGTGCAAAACATAATTATAACACCACAAAAAAAGAAGCCTTAGTTCTGATATTTGCATTGCATAAGTTCAAACGTTATCTATTGGGAAATAAATTTGTGTTTTATGTAAATAATATGGCTTTAGTTTACTTGGTAAACAAATCACATGTTTCAGTGAGAATTGTTAGGTGGTTATTGTTATTTTTAGAATATGACTTCACAATAGTATACAAGCCAAGCAAGGCTTGTGTGGTTGTAGATGTTTTGGGGTCAAAACACATAATTAGGAGCCAAAAAAGGTGTCAAATGTTAAACATAATTGGTCAAAATCAACCATTTATTTTTTAAATACCATTTAAAACCATAGTAATCATGGCAAGTTGGTTTTTTTTTCCCTCATATGAATGTGAAGGAAATTAAAGTAAAAACTCATTTGATCCAATTTTAAGTTTTGGTTTTAATTTAGGACATTTGAAAATGTACACCTACTACATTAGATGAAGTCAATTTTGCAAACGACTATCAAAAGGACTCATATAATAAATAATTTTCATTGAAAAAATTATAGATGATAAAAACATATTAGCCACATTAAAAAAACAACAACATACAAAGTAGCTACATGATATACACCATACAACTTGTTTATTGGTTACATTTTTTAATGTCTATAGAATACATCTTGCTAGTAATTAGTAGTGACCATAAAAAAAGGAATCTTGTGAGAGTTTTAACAAATAGAATTTCAGAGGTAGAAAAGTTATAGGAAAACAAATTGCAATCTAAAGTGAAATTAGGAACACAACAATGGAATAGGGCTTTATGGAATCATTAGAAAAATACAAAAAACCCAATTCAAATTTGGTGTGTGAATACAATTTACAAAAAATTAGCATGAGTGAAACCATAGATTATGTATGTTATAAATATTTTTGAAAATACTATTTGTATTGTTTGTTAGT
>Ga0209208_10010361_pt1 | contig 12105 bp, 8 predicted proteins | sample S1TSphfallax_3_FD_187694 | JGI IMG/M metagenome (GOLD analysis project Ga0209208, IMG submission 187694) | Host-associated microbial communities from peat moss isolated from Minnesota, USA - S1T2_Fd - Sphagnum fallax MG (SPAdes) (version 2) | ecosystem: Host-associated > Plants > Peat moss >...
AAAAACGGCCAAGAACAAAAAAAAGAAAAAAGTACAGTGGTCAGCAGCAAAAAGAAATCGACTGTGATGAGCCCCATCCGGCGCCGAATGAAAAAACGCAACCCATCCAATGGACAGAACGGCCAACTAGTGCATTGGTGGCTGTTAATTCACTCTGGCCCGTGAAGGGAGCTTGGAGATTTATGGAACGAAGGCAGTGAACTGCAGTGGTGGAAATCTCCAAGCTCGGCGCGGAAACAGACGTGAAAGGAGCTTGGAACGAAAGCAGTTGTCCGTCTGTCCGTCGAGGTCCTGAAACTCAAAATCGGCACCTCAACGGACAGACAGACAAGTGAATTAATAAAGAAGATATCAATGTTTGGAATGAGAACGACAGAAGAGGAGGGAGTTTGGAAGGGCCATAGCAGCGCTTCTTCTCTTCTCCATCTTCTCTTCCTCTCCGCATCCCAACGCTTCCCATCTTTCTCGCGGAAGTTGGAGATGAACCCTAAACCCTCTTTGATGACCTACCACGAAGCCGAAATGCAGCACAACCATCACTTCATTCAAGCCTTGAAGGTATGACAATAATATCAGCATAATATATATTTTCCTCGTATGACTTCTGTTTCTCCTTCTTCTTCCTCTTGTTCGCAATGTCTGAGCGTGTGTGTGTCTGTGTTTCTCTCTGCCCCGGACGCCGCTGCACTTCTGTGGATTCAATTCACATTGCAGACAGTAAGTAGTGACGGATTCTTTTGTGCTTTATAATAGAGATTTTTTTGGTCTGTTTCTTAGACTTCGTTCTGAAATCTGAATCTTGGTCTCTACATTGTTGGTTGTGGAATATCACTAGCTGTGAATAATAAGCTAGTGAAATCACCACCTAAAATACAGATTGAGAGGTTTATACAGTGTGTGTTAGGTATTGGAGTCAACCAAGATAGGAATTTTCACTTTTATGTTTTGTTAAATTGGAACTCCTTGTGTTTGAATGAAAGTATTGGAGCTCATATGCTGGTGTTATGGACATACGAATTCAGGGTTTATTGTCGTGTTTGGATACGTAGAGCAGTGCCTGTTGAATATGTTGGTGTGACGAAGTCTGATAAAGAATGTCCTTTGTGTCTTTTGATTAGGATTTTTTTGGGGCAACCTACTTGCTCAAATTGGTGACATGAACACTGTCATGAGTATTAATGCACGATATGCTTATTTGGACTGTAACAAAGTTCCTCATATGGCCCTTGAGTGTTAGCCTACAATCTTTCCATTGCTTGCGAGAAAGTTACAGAAACTCGGGATGCAGGTTGTTATATAAATGTTTGCTCTAAGTTTTGAGCAGAATGTCATATTCTTACGTGTACCTACTGCTGGGAGCTGATGAAATTTCAGCTGGTCACTGCTATGCCATTGATCATGTCGGTGTTGCTTTAATACTTTATGATTGACACTCACAAGGTTATGACTGCACAGATTCTTGTCATGTCTTGTGAGTTGAATTGTGCTTATGATGGCTTCTCTTGCAAGTTCTTGGATTTAGCTGTAAAAAAAAGTACTTCATGTGATATCTTTGATAATCATTCTCAACCAGATCTCATGAGACGCATAGCTCATGTTCTTTCCAATATCTCTATTAGTGCTAAGTTGGGCACTATCTAAAGTCAATTTCAAAGGTTCTTGAGCCTTTGTAGTTCTAAAGTTTTCTTGAGTTCTTGCGTTCTCAGGTGATTGTGATAGATAAGTCACTATCTTACATGTTATTGTTGATGGTCTCTAAACAACTGAAAGACTCACTTTTTTCATATTCCCAATTTTGTTGTTCTAGGTTATTAACTAAGTTGGTTAATGAGAAAAGAATAGATTGGGATAAACATTTGTTTATAGTTTTGTCTTCATACAGGATTGCTTATAAGGTGGCAATGTGTTATACACCTTACTAGTCAGTTTATGGTTTGCATCCTCTAATGCTAACAAAATATGTTTTGTCAACTATTAGTGGGGACCACAAAGATGTAGAACTCATCAAAATGCTAACAGCCAGAATTATAAAATTGGAAAAGTTACAAGATTAGATTGAAAGCTCAAAACAATGTGGGAGCTAACTAGTGGAGTAGATTTTTGTGGAATCAACAGAAAAATAGTAAGAAAAAAATTCCAACTTGGAGATTATGTTTTATGGTTTCCCAAGGGAGAAAAAACACATATGGGCAAATTGAAGAAAAGATGGTTTGGTCCATTTAGGGTACTATACCAAACCCAGTATTGGTTAATGTTAATAAATTGAAACCATATATATATATATGTGGATCAAACATTGAAGGGGATTCAGAGTTTATAGTATTAGAAATCTTTATAGTTTATAGATGAAGAATACATGGAAGAAAAATTTGATGAAAAATTAGAAATATAGGGAAAACAAAGACCATTTGGATTGAATAGATAGTAGTATCAAAAGAAACCCCAATAAATTTGATAAGTCAATAGTTTATGAACAAATGTTCAAACCATGAATATGAAAATTCATAATTACTAGATTATGGGGTAGATAAGTTAATGATGTCAAAACAAAATTTTGTTGATATGATGACTCAACATAGGTTAAAAAGGATTTGTAGTGTAGATAACACTAGGTCATTAGATTCAGAAATGTCATCGGAATTACCCAATGCCAGCTGCACAAAATTCTTTGGTCAGCAAGTATTTAATGTAGCCCATGTTGATGTTAGTATGAATTTAAGTGGGAAATGACAAGTGTCAAACAATGTAAAAAAAGTACGTGTCATTAAAACATTGGCCCTAAAATGAAAAGTGAAATGCCACTTCATGAAATGAGGTGATAATGCTTCAAAGGTAGCAAACATTACAATAACTCTTTGTTTTTGTTTTCTACAAGTAGGTTCTAGTTGTTTTTTATTTCCAAAATGAGCGTTGAAAAAGTCTTGTGGAGAAATTGCAAAAACAATGTAGAAAGAAGTTGTAGAAATTGAAAGATGAGCAAGAAAGATTGAAAGAGTAGTAAAATTTTGCAAACATTTTGCCTTTACAGTCTAGGTCTTTAAAAAGAGGTCTACCTTTTTCTTTTCCAATTTTTTTTTTCTTTTCAAAAATCTTTTTCGATATCCAAATTTGAAAAAGCTTTTAAAGAAAAAATTTTAAAACGAGAAAGATTCTAAGGAAACATTAAGGAGATATAGCTTTAGAAACCCTAGAAGACAGGTGGGTCTTAATGAGCAAGTTGGTCCCATTTCTATTTCAGATTTTGAGGAAGATTGCCAAAAGGATGATTTACAACAACAACAATCACCATTACATCAAGAGGAGCATACTTAGGAATAGATTCTAGAGAGTTCATATTCCTAACAAGAAGCACACAAAGAGAACAAGTTGGTAAGTAATGGTTGCAAATTTGCATGGGAAGAAATATGTGTATTCATTAGGATGATGAGATTAGGTTTGATGGGTAGGATTATTAGATTTTGCCCAAAAAGGAGCCAAAATATCAAGCTCAACAGTTAGCAAAAGAGTAAATACAAGATTTTAATCATGGTCCACTATAAGTTTAGCAATTTGTTCCATCACCACAAAATAATGAAGGTATGTTGCCTTCAAGACCAAGTTTTACAACATGAGTGAAAGTATTTGGAGAAGTCTGGACTACACACATGATTCTAGATTCATCATATATAAGTTCTAGGGGTGAGACTCCTAGGTTTAACACACTAGGGTTTGTGCAAGGGGTAGAAGTTGAATTGGATAAACACAAAAGAGTTGCTATTATGTTTAAACATGTAATAAAATACAATGTACATATGACAAATATTTTGCTTAGACTTTTTAATCTGGAGATCAAGAATAACCAGACTATAGAAAAGAAGGATAGATCTGTTCAAAATCTTCAAGGAGTTTTAGAAAAGGAACGAAAGCTCAAAGCATAATTGTAGGATAGGAATAGTGAAAATAGTAAGGTAATAGCAGAACTCCAAGTAGTTAAACAAATGATTGATAACATATGAAAGCAAAGCAAGGATTTGGAAAACATCAAAATGGGAAAAAATTCCTTGCATGCAACTTTAAAAGAGACAGATGCCAATTACTAGGGTTTAAAAGCAGAAAGGGATACTTTAAGTATAAAGCATAGCAAACTTTAGAGGGATGTGAGGCAACTTTTTGTCCTTTTACTTTTGATTCTATGAGGTGACTATATTTGAAAGTACATATGCTACTAGTGAAGGAAAAATGCTATGTGTATTTCTAAATGTTAAATTATGTTTGTAATTGAAACCAAATAACTTGCCTCTTATGCATTATTTACAATTTAGAATTGATAGATATAATTTCTAGGCTCAAACACTCCAAATCCTAGAATTTTATGTTAAATTATCATTTATTCAAACTAACTTATAAGGATTCAACACCATGTTCAACTTGACAATAAAACACCAGTAATTTAAAATATTATTCTTATCACATATGTTATTTAAATCTGGTTTGCCTTAGCTCATTAAAAACCCTACCAAACCAGAGGGGGTTTTACAAAGGTAGAAAGTTCAACTTGGATGTAGATCTTTAGTCACTTAAAATATTATTCCTATCACATATGTTGTCCAAATCTAGCTTGCTTTAACTCATTAAAAAACTAGCTACAAAATGCATCTGCCTATCAAATTGCGAGCTCTGCACCCAAACTAGTAAGAAGTTACCAAACTCGAGAAGGTTTTACAAAGGTAGAAAGTTTAACTTGGCTACAAACCTCTAGTCATTCAAATAATTATTCCTATCACATACATTATTTCAAATATGGCTTGTTTTAGCTCATTAGAAAATTAAACCACAAAGCACACCTCCTACCAAATTTTAATATCTGCATCGAAACAAGTAAAAAATTGTGGTACCAAACCCAAGAAGGTTTGTGAAAATTCTCTAAGATTTCAAGCTCCACACATTATCCCTACTCATTTCCATTCTTTCAAAAATATTATAAACATCCAATCTATTCTCCCTCTTTTTCCACCATCTACCAAGGCTAATCATTCTTCTCCTCCCAACTAAGGTTGTGGGAACAAGTATTCTCAAAATTTGAATCGAAAATTATGTCCGGAAGAAAAAGCCTCAAATGATTCGAATTCGCCCTTTAAAAAAAATGAAAAGGAGGGAGGTGAAGGAAGATCCCAACTTAGTGGCCAATGGAAGGTTCCAATGTTTGGTGGCCAATGGAAAGTTCTAATGCTTAGTGGCCTTTGAAAGGTTCCATTGCTTGGTGGCCCTTGAAAGGTTCCATTGCTTAGTGGCGCTTAAAAGGTTGCAGTGCTTAGTGGCCCTTGAAAAGTTCTAATGTTTGGTGGCCAATGGAAGGAGAAAAATAAGCACCTTTTCCCCCTTTCCCACTTTCCCCCCAACAAATTTTACTTAAACCTTCATTTTTTCCATTGATCTTAAGGTTTTACTTTACCATGGTTCTAGGCCGTTATTTACACATTTCCTTCATTTTCTTTGATCTAAAAATTATAACCATGCATCTAATGTAATAAGTCCTCCACACATTCATTGTCAATTTGATTTTGATTAAAGAATTCTTTTCCTTTCCTTGAAATTATGGCGTTGCGTATGGCCACATCTTACGAACTTCAAGCTACATAAATGAATGAAGATATAACTTCGGAGTCATCTTTAGATTTGACATTGACGCAACATCTTCATGATGAAGATCCTAAACTGTGAAGGAGGAGTGTTCGTGTTGAAGTTGATCCCTTTCAAACTTGGTATTATTGCATTTCTTCGAACTTTCGCACCTTGGTGATTTTGTTGATGAACTTGAAATTGTATATGAAAGTGGTTATGAGACTGAAAACGCCTTTATTTTCGCATGGTCTTTAATTCTTGGCGTTGGACACTATCGTTGGTTGCATGGTCCAATTCATCGACCACTTTCTAATAGCAAAGCGGACTACCTAATTTGCATTATTTGACACATCCCAAATTTCCTACAGTCATGAACTATCACTAAGGCATAGCCCAAGATTCAACATGTAATTACAATTATTTATTGAACTTATCCATAATCCAAAATAAATGTTTCATTCATTATGAAACTCATGTTGTCATTGCCAACCTATCACACTATTTATTTAATCGTTAAGTTATCTAATTAATCTTATGTTCATAAGGTTTTAAAATTATTTTATTTCTATTGGACCTTTCATTGACACCCCTTTAATTGTTTCATGAATCTCAAACATCCTTGCTAGTGACTAAATACTAGAACAAGACCAATGTTTTATTGAACACCACAAATTTTGGTGTTTACTTCTACCAACCCTTTAAGGATTTCTCACCCCTAATTACATAACTGAGGTTTTACAACTATGGTTACTAGCTTTTCGTTGAAAAAAAAAACTAACTTAACACCTTATTCACCAATATCGTATTTCAGAAAAGGAAACAACCCCCCGCGCAACCATGCACATTCATCATTCCTTATTCTAACATAAAGTTGCAAAAAACCCTTAATAGTTTTACCACATTTGAGTATTCTTGATGCAATTCTTAAATTGAAACTACCACACATGGTTGTGTCAATATGGCTCACGAAGGATTATAAGCACATGGAGGAAACTTTTTTGAAACAATAGAAAGAGGTGGAAAAACTTAAAGTGGATTATGCTAATGCATATCAAGCTAAGAATGAGGTATGAAGGCATGCATAGATGGACAAGAATTTGTAAAAGCAGATGGCCTTTAATGAAAAGTTGAATAAACTTTTGGAAGAGATTCAGAAGAAAAAACCCTTCAATTATGATACTACTTTTACAAAAAATAGTGAATTCAAGAAGCAAATTACTTTGTTTTAGGTAAAACTCAAAACACTATGAATGGAAGAAAAAGATGCAAACTTATGGTGGGATGCAATTCAAGACATTGTCCAAAAGGATATTGGGAAGGTTTGTAGGAAATATGAAAGATATGAAAGGTTATATAGACACAAAAATTTTCAAATGGAAAATCCAATCCATCATTTGAGTATGAATGTTTAGTTTTATTTCCAGAACCAAATACTTCAAATGAAGAAGAAGACAAAGGGGATACAGATGGGGCAGGACCATTAGGTATAAAATTTATAGAAAAACTATGAGACTTCAAAGGACGAAAGGATAGCCTTGAGAGGGAGGATGCTAAACAAACTTTAAAACAAGTAGAATATGTTTTGTAAGAAGTTAATTAATTATTAAGAGTATGCATCTATAGCCACAAAGATAGGGGAATATATATAACCTAAAAAACATATAATGCAAGAGGATCACCAAGGTTAGATTGAACATGTGTTAAAGCTACAGCATTAGGATTAGACTTAGATTACATCAAATCTATTATCAAACCAATAGTTACAAATTGTATTAAAGTTACAACATCAAGAATAAATTCATCTCACAATAAATTTGAAGTTTCAACAACATTTACATGTGATAACAAAGGTGTAGTCACAAGAACAAAGTGTAACCCATCAATAAACAACTACACAATTGCCAATAGAGGCATTAGAAGAGTAACAACAAATTTTATATACAACAGAAAATTAGATAGTGCTTCAATCTGAAGTATAGGCAAAGCACATTGTAGAACAGATAGAACATATTGTTGTACAAATAGATTAGATTTTTTGAATCATAAGATCAAAAACAACAAAACATTTAACTTTCTTAACACATTTTTTATCCAAAATTTTGAGGCGTAATTCAAAGTATGAATGGGGTAGCGTTAAGATAGTAATTACTAGTGATAATTATTGGGTAGTATGTTTCTATTACTTACTTATTGTTTTAGGAATTATTAGTTAGATTACATCATTTTAATCACCATTTGAATTCCAATAGAAGATAGGACAATGGTTTTTTAGGTATATATTTTGGAGATGAAAAAAAGATGAAAGACCATTGTATACTTGTAGAACATGGAGCTTTTATGGAGTATGAGAGGAATATGTTTTGATCTCTAAAAAAAACTTTGTTTTCATAGGCAAAGTTGTTATTTTGATTTTTTTATCATACTTTCAGTATTTGATTTTAATTTTGAAACTAGTTCTAAGTAGATTTGAATGAACAAATTGTGTTAATATTAGTTTTATTATATTTCAATCCATATTTTTTACTAGAATATAGGATTAAAGATTTGTATTTACCAAAGTCCTTATCTTTGGTAATGGCACATGTCATTGAAAGGAAATTTATAACTAAAGTTGAACTTATAATTAAACTCAAATCACCATATATTTAAGCAATAAATGTGAAGATATTTATGCACTCATTCTAAATGAAATATGGGCATTCCTTTAAATGTATATTTATTTGTCAATTTTATTGATAGTCACATTGTTGTCATCAACATACTTAATCACTAATTAAGTATAATTTTAAAATTATATCCAAATTTGGTAAATGACATACTTGGGCCTTTTTTTTTTATAAGCAAAATTTATTGAATCGTCACTGAAAATAAGTGTTTTTTCTATTTTATTATTACATTTCATGTATGTTTAGTTATTAGAAAAATATTTATTTCCCCCACTTTGGCATTTGAATTTTTTTAGTATTCTTTTATTTTAGCGTACAAATAATAACAAGAGTGACTTGATTAATCATTCCACTCCCAAGCCCCCTCTACCTAGGACTAGTTATAAATGCAATTGAATCAATAGGAGAATTGGAACTTAATAGAAATTGTTATCGGTTCACACAACATTCATCTTGCATGATGCAATGGTGGGTGCTTTCTCATTATTGCAATTTTACTGTGAATCCAATGTTTTCATCAAGGTGTTATATTGAAATCTAAATGTAATTGCCATTTTCCGTCTTGTTTAAGACATGTTAATCTAGTTTTTTGATCAACTCAGTGATAGGTTTTCATTTAGAATAAAACTTGTCGAATCTTTTGCCTTCATTTGTGTTATTCTATTCTATGTAATTGTATTCACTTGCTTATTGCTAACTTTTTGTTAGTGTCATCACTTCCTTGTGGGTGTTCATTTGTTCTTAGGCTTCGTTTATACACAACAAGATCATAAAGTTGATATATGATCTAATCCCATTATCCACTAAATGAAATATAGTTATCTCTATCATCATTTCGATTATTCAACTATCATTTTAGAATTGTGTTACCCAATTGTATCCATAAACTTCATTATAAGGCTACAATGTTCGATATTTCCAATACAAATTGGAATTGCACATATTTTTATTTTTAATGTTTCGTGAACTTCCAAACATTACATTTAATTAAATAATATATAATGAAAGATCTTACTAAATATGAGGTTTTTAATCAATAGCAATATTTTTAAACGCTCTAATTAGTACTATAAAATAGTTCTTAGATTTTTTCTTTCCATCATATATGTCATTCTATGTATCTTCACAAATTATGTGCAACACATATTCACACAACACTACACATTTTCAACTAGTATAAAACCAACCATTCTCGTTTTCAATCCAACACACGGTCGTTCTTTGTAGATTTGTATTTACCATGTTAAATCGGTCACCTTCCTTGTTCAAAATACCAACTGATTTGCCATACTATGGCTTCGACTTTAAACAAGACTCTAGATTGGACTATCAACTAAACCCCATAGATCCAACCACACCTCACCAATTTGACACTTTAGGCCAAATGCACATTCAATTAAGTTTTGAAATATTAATTATGCAACGAAAAGGCTCCCATGGAACATCTCTCAATGTTGTACGTGCAGGAAAGGGAGACCTTAGAATTGGAAAGAAAGCAATTGATGCATGCTAAAAAAGAATGGAATGATATTTTTTGTTACAAAAGAAGTAAGCCTAGACCTTGAGGTTGAATGTCTACAACACATGAAATATATGAATTGGAACAAGAGAAAGCGCAATCCTTGGAGACTAAACATTGAGTTGTTGAAAAGGCATTGATGCTCAAAGGGACAAACTATCTAGCGAAAAATATTTGTAGACCTCGTTTACACTTGAATATGCATATGCATTTTAGGAACAAATCCAAGAAAATAAGGAATTAATAGGGCAATTGGTTTCATCTATTGAATGTGATCAATTGGGAAAGGTGGCAAGGGGATATGCAATTCAAAAACATTCATACTAAAATGATGATGGATCAATTTTATCATAGCTCAAGGCTTGTTTCAAATGTTGAGGCCAATATCTGAAGTGCTAAGATGCAAGGAAATCCAGAAAGGACTAATGTGTTTTGGGGGAAATCATGACCCATGCTGGTTCACAAACTTAGAAAATTTCATCATAAAACATGGGTCATGAAGTGAGCAAGAGATAAGTAACTTCAAAATAAGTGGAGGATTAGAAGTTGTAAATTTTGATGTTATATGTAGTGTTCAATGCATAACTTTTGGAATATTTGTTTCAGTTGTTGCTTTTGTTGAAATAGTTCCAGTGACTTATGGCCTTGCCCCCATTTCACATGTTCCAATATCATGGCAGTCCAAGTGACCAATCTGGAGATGCCATCGTGTTGAACACTCTCCAAGCATCCTCCATGCTCCTATATTTTGCATCTACATGTCAACAAGGCTACACCCCACAAAGACATTAGACCCACTTTGAATGATCTGTTCATGAACATTCCTGCCATCTTGAGGTGCTACTAAACTAGCACATGCTTTTATCACTACAACAAAAGTGAATTCATTGGGTTTCATTCTTTCTTGTTGCATTTGTTGGAAAAGTTGGATCACCTTCTTAGGTTGCCCATCCTTAACATATTTTGTAACCTCTTCATTCTATGCAAAAATGTTCAATTGCATTGTGCCTGGTGCCAAAACAACCCTATCTGCTGCCACACACGGTGGGTTTCTTTGGTCCTCAAGCCAGAGTCCTTCAAATGTGTGATCTAGATACCTTTCATTTGCCTACAATCAGCAATCCAGATCAAAGTGATCAGGCATGTATTCTCCCCACCGTAGGCATAAATGCTATATAAGAATAGAGAAATCTGAATTTACCTTCTCCATATTGAAAGAATATTATCACAACATATTGCATTTACATACCTTCTCCAGGCTATGGTATCCCAGGTCCCATGCAAAGGATCTGAAAATAATTTTTGCCAAAGTTTAGACCATGGCAAGATAACAACAAACAGAAGGCAACAAGATTGACACCAACAGTCCTTTGAAAATAATTTATGCCAAAGTTTACACCATCGCAGGATAGAAATAAAGAGAATGGAATAACACCAACAGTTGAGCTCTCTGGTTCCATTGATATGTGAACTCTGACAGGATTGGTGTTCAGTTACCTTTTATGATCTATGATCCCAACTTTCTGACCTGCAAGAATTGTCTAAAAACTTCCCATCAAATCATGTACTTTAATTACATCGGAAGTCACGATGAGTTATTGCATCTTGCAGAAGTTATATCCACTAGTGGGTAACCCGTGGCTGCGCCACTCCAGCCCTACTATCTGCACAATCATGTTACAACACCTCTGTGTAAACAACATTGCAAGTGTACACACCAACAGGTGCATCTTCATGAGCATCCTTCCACCCATCTATAACCAGCAGTTTCACCCCCTCGGGGCACCCAATGTGCGACATGGCCACATACAACTGGCCATTTGTAAATACAGGCTTGGGCAGAAAAATGCCAACCATCTTCAATGTCTGCCCTTGTGCCTTATTGATGGTCATGGCAAATGCAGGGCGCACATGGAACTGGCGATGGCGCAGAGTGAAAGGCATTTGTTTTGTGTCTGAAGGTGTGATGTTTAGCCGTGGAATGAATACTCGTTGGCCCTTTGTAGGACCTGTTGCCACCTCTGCTTCAATGACATGCTGCATGAGTTGAATGACAATGAGCTTGGTACCATTAGCCAGGTCGCTGGTCATGTTGCGTAATAATATGATAGGACAACCCTCCTGCAAGTGCAGTTCATGGGGCGGTACGCTCGAAAAATTGAGTGTGTTCAAGAACTCAGTGGGGTAAATGCCATGTTGTTCCCCATGCACCACAGAATCTGCGCTGTAATACACGCGGTGCTGTGCAGGTGAGCCATCGTGCTTTGTGAATGCATATTTGTCATTGATGAGTTTATTGAGTGCATCCACATCTTCGTT
>Ga0209208_10010363_pt1 | contig 12103 bp, 5 predicted proteins | sample S1TSphfallax_3_FD_187694 | JGI IMG/M metagenome (GOLD analysis project Ga0209208, IMG submission 187694) | Host-associated microbial communities from peat moss isolated from Minnesota, USA - S1T2_Fd - Sphagnum fallax MG (SPAdes) (version 2) | ecosystem: Host-associated > Plants > Peat moss >...
CTAGAAATTTCAATAATTGAATAAATTTAAAATTAGAATGTTCAACCATTGAGTATTTGGAAAGTTTAACAATTGGAAAAAAACTAGCCATTAAATATAACACAATCACCCCTAGAAAAAAAAAAAACTACTCTAACAAAATATTCTACTACAAAACCATTAAAAGACTTGAATTTTAGCCATCATGACAGGTCATATGTGAGATCATGTTTATAGACACAACTGAAAGCTCTACACCATCGACAAAAATAGCAACAACATCATCAACAAGCAACATAGCTTTAGCAAATGTAATTGCAATTATTAGAATAGAATCATGCACAGAAGGTCTAAAAATTTACTTCATTTTCACCAAGGTATTTAATTCGCAAGGGTTCAAACCAAAATCCACACAAATTTCAAATATGCCTCCCCTTGCTAAATTTCACTTTGGCCATGTGATACACCTTTGGATGTCAACCTAGGCATAATTGATTGATGCATAATGTAATCTATGAACTACTTTTCTCATTTAAAATGGCACATTGACATACCTTTGATAGTGCATGAACATAACAAGAGCTATCAAATGGTTGAATTGTGATAAAATCATTGCATGACATCACTAATTTGAAAGTTTGAGCACAATTTCAAATTGGAGCCCTCATCCTTGACTTAGGCCAAAATCTTTTACGTGGGTGAAAACTTGTCGAGGATTTGTTTTAGCTTCATATCCATGGCAACACCACTCATATCACGTGCCTCAAACAACCCAACAATGATTTGTTTCTGCTCCAAATTGGCAAAGAGAAAATTCACAACCACTACAAAAATGTCAGGGCCCCCTTTTGACATCCAAAGGTCAAAAGTGCACGTAGTAGTTAAACATTCTACCTAGGTGAGTTACACATATTTTCTCAAGGTCTTGTTTAACAATGTAGGAAGAATGTCATCAATGAAAACCTTCTTGGATAGGAAGTTCACCCTTAAGCACAACCAAAGAGCTAATCTTTGCAACATTGATGACAAACAACATTATTTTTTCTAAGAATCTCTTTTGGGTTTCATGATCTTTTGGGAACGAATTTGAAGAGAAAAAAAAACCAGAGATTGAACTTGGGTTCATATTCTCCCAATTAGTTGTTGATTTCGAATGTTGAATAATTTAGGGATGAGCATGTTGAATTTCTTTAAGCTCGTAAGTAAAGAGGCACATTTTAGTTCCACATGTTTCGTCATAGCTAATATGCCATGAGCCTTGTTGTAAGCAATGAGGCCTTTGCATGATCTTGTGGGCAAGGCCAAAATCTCAAGACCCATAATGTCATTGCCATAATTTGATTGTGGCAAACAATGCATTACATAAATTGGTTTTACTTCAAGTTAACTTCTTGGTTGTTATTTACCTTGAAGAACACCTAAATAAATGATGTCCTTTGGTGAGGTTTCCATGCAATTAATTGCATCTTCAAGTTATACAACAACACCTCCTATGTTAGAAAGTTGTCAATATTGAAGTTAGACGAACCTTCATGTTCCATTCCCATATTGACAATGCTACTATTGTTAACGTAACTTACAAAGCACCTAGAAACACAAAACATGTTAAAAAGATTAACATTAATGTTAGTAGGAGTTGAAGAACCCATGGCAAAAAACTTAGGAAAAGGAAGGGTGAGATTACTAAATTGCCAATAGCAGTCAAAAGAACTTTAGCACATGAAATAACACCGGGAGAAGATGACATGATGACCTACAGTAGACAACCAAAACCTTTTTAACTTGTCACTTTTGGAATCCAAAAAACAAAAAACATAAATTACAAGTTATAGCAAAAGACATGAAACAAAATACATTGAACATAAATAACAAAGAGTATAGGTTGAATGAGGGAAAAAAGAATAAGTACATCACCTTCGTCCATATCCACGCAAACCATCTTGAGTAAATGTGTCAAAGTATAAACAAAAGTGGTGACATCTTCTTGCCATTTTGAGGTGAAATTCAAGGAGGAAAATTGCGGCAAGCTTTATCCATCGTCATGATGGAAGTTTGAATTCAACAACTACAAATTACAAACCCTAATCCTCACAACAAAAACACAAGGTTTTCTAATTCCATTATGGGTTTCAATTAGAAAATTGAAGGTATTTAGTTCCATTAATGTCAGGTTACAAACAAAGAATCTCGAGTATTTGAATCACAACTACTTCAAGTTTTTGGCAAAAAACATTGTTGACTTTCTAGACTTGGGTCAAAAGCAAAGTTAGGAGTCAAAAAAAATTTAATGCCTAATCAAAGGTCGAGGTGAGTTTTTTTTTTTGACAACTATTAGGTCAAAGGTGGAGCCGAGGTTTCATGAACTTAAAACCGAAGGTTATATATCCACTTATTCAATCTAAAAATTGACAAAGAACCAAGTGTGTTTTAAAAAATCACACAACATTGGAAAAGATCGGGTATTGGTATAAATTTTTGGCTCAACCTTGACACGATGTGTGAATGACCTTTAAAATATTATGTGTGGATTTAATGGATGGGCATGTTCCATAAAAATGCATGCAATTTCATCCCATATGTTTTGTCAAATTTTTTTTATGTTATATTCACAATTCCTATTTTATATTATTTTGCAGGATATGGTTTATGGTTGGAACCTAGTTTAGTGTCATGACCTTAGTCTTAGGCTTGCAACCAAGGTAAGGGTTGAGAATGTAGGAGAGTGTGAGGGAATGAATTCGCACACTCCCAAGTGGGGTCCCACTTTGGGAGTTGGAGTCCTGATGGACTCCCGAATTTATAAAGAGGCATTTCAAGGGTCAAAATTCATTAGATTAAGGAGTTCCTTATACCATTGAAAATTTCTTGAACCTTAAATGTCTAAAATGGGCTCGCATGACTCATTTGAGTACTTAAAACACAAATTATGGCCAAATGAAAGGCTAACATTTTGACTCTCAACCACTAAAAGTTAGGAATCTCCTTGAAATACGTACGTTTAGGTGGCGTTATGGCCCTCCAAAATGCCAGAAGTCTTAATTTTGAGAATTTCGGGATTCCCAACTTGGGAGTTTCAAAAGTAAATGACACTTGGATGTAACCCATGTGGCTAATCATAAATAATACTATAAGGGGGAAGGTGGTGGCTTCCCTGAAGTCTATACCGTGGTGAATTTTGTGAGTTCATGTATGCCCGTGGTTCATTCGTGCACCAAAAATGTTCTAATTATGCATTGACCAACTTGTTGTTTGGGTTGTGCAGGCCTAGGTGAATAATTTATTTGCTTGTCATTCGTCCTAGTCCCCATCCCATAGCTCTAACACGCCCTTCTACCCCCAAAGTGCTACAAATTAAGGAACATACCCCAACTCATTCTTATGTTGTTTTCATTTTTAAATTAACATTTGAATTTTTCAAGGATTATGGGGGCACATAATTTAGTGTGAATGAAATTTAAATTATTTTTTGTGCTTATGGTTTATTTTAAATGTGTGGTTTTGTACCTTCAAATTTTCAAAACACATAGAGGGAATATGAAATGTGGTTGACTTCAAGGTTTGTTGATTTTTTATGTTTTTATTTGAATTTTGATTTTTGTAATTACACATGTCTACATTTAATGCAAAAGATGAAACTCATTTTTTAGTGCTATAACTAGATTTATTTGTGTTCAAACATTGATATTTGTGTTCAAACAAATGTGTTGCAACTAGAGGTGGGAGTTGATATAAAACATGTGAAAGTTTTGATTTTGGGGTGATTTTCCATGAATCAACCTTTAAAAAATTGAACTTCAAATAGGGCTTAACATATATCAAAAGGCATATCACACGATCGAATGTCTTCAAGCACATAAGGATTATGTACCATAGAAAAGTAGGGTTGTGAAACAAATACACCATGAAATGTGATGCACCTCCAAGCTCCTTGATAAACTCAATTATAAGTCCAAGGTGAAAACAATGAAAAGACGAGGAATTGGGGTACACTCCTTGGTTCACAACACTTCAGGAGTAGAATGGTGTGTTGGAGTTCTGAGATAGGGACTAGGACGAGTGACAAGCAGATCAATTATTCACACGGACTTGCACAAACCAAACAACAAGTTGGTTAATGCGTAGTTGGAACATTTTTGGTGCACGGATAAGCCATGGGCAAACACAAAATCACAAGACTCACCACGGCCTGGATTTGGGGGAAGCCACCACCTTCCCCCTTATAGTATTTTTTGTGCCTGGCCATGAGGCTTGCACCCAAATGTCATTTTGTCCCAGGATTCCCAATTTGGGAGTCCCAAAATTCCCAAAATTAGGTCCATTGCGGCTTTGGGGCCCATAACTTTTTGTATAAACCTTTGATTGAAGTGAGGTCTAAAGCAAAGTTGTAGCCATCATCAAGAGCTTTCCAATGGTATGTGACACCACTTGCATGCAAGTAAATCAAAGCGATTCTTGACTTTTAATGGTCAGGAGTCAAATTGGCATTTTGACTCCCGGCTCTTCTTTTGGCCATAACTTATGTTTTAAGTACTTAAATGGGTCATGCAAGCTCATTTTAAACATATAGGTTTCAAGAGCTTTCCAATAGTATAAGGAACTTTTCAATCCAATGAGTGTTGGCCCTTACAATCACCTTCTAAAAATTTGGGAGTCCATTGAGACTCCAACTCCCAAAGTGGGAGTTCACTTGAGAGTGTGGGGGTTCATTCCTTCACACTCTCTTACACTCTCGAGAGCATGAAATTTGATTCTTGGGCTTCACTCTTAGCCTGCACCTTTGCAAGCCCTTGTCTTGGTCACGAGCCCAAGGCTAAAGTTGTGACAAAATGACCACAATCATTGTTTATTATGGAACTTGGGGGTGATTAACAACAAATGAACATGGATCACCATCATCAATTGATGTAAAAGTCAATTGCAAGGTGGTTCAATTGTTGCAAATTGAAGTTGAAAGGATATTGCATCCAACTTATGATTGTCATGGCACTAAACGTTTGAATTATGATTGGCATAGCACAAGAGCACGAAACCCTTGCTACAACTTGCCCATGGTTGTGGAATTTGTAAGGTAATGCATTTTTGCTTTAAACGTTTGAATTCAAACACAAGTTAAGTTGCAAATTGGGAACATCTCGAACTTCAAATCCTATATAATAAAATTAGGATTTGAATTTCATGAATATTGGGGAATTTTCAAGGGTTGGAAATGGTTACAATATGGTGGTGGGATTGGTGTCAAATCATGTGTGTAGAAACTTACAATGGGCATTAATGGTGCCCATCACTATCACTCTAGTCCTTCAAGGTTTTTCCAATTTTTAAAGCACCAAGGGTTCACAAGGTTTAAATGTCACACTTTATCACAAGCTTGAGTTGTTTTCTTATGATTTTTCATCCACGAACAGTAGGCACAAACAGTAATAAATTGGATTCTTGCTAGCAAATGTTCAAACAAATAAATCAAACAAATTTGAACTTATGCGTATATCAAATAGCTAGTTAATGAATGAAGGTTGGTAACCAAACATAGTTTGGAGCATATAAATTTGGTTTTATTATTAAATGTATCAAAGACATTTTTAATATTCTGGCATTTTCCTATTCCATGATATGATGTGACATTTTTTATGTACATCATAATTTGCATTCGCCCTATCCAAATATGTAATAAGTATCATATAAATACCATTAAAAAGATTTTAGCTCCATTATAAGAAAATAATAACAATAAGAAGAAGTTTAGTTCGGAAATTTAAATTCAATTTTGGAAATTCATTATAGTCCTTCATATAAGGTTAGATTCACACATTTTTGTGTCGTTGGATTCTCGAAAAAAACACCTATGCATGTGGCAAAAATGAGTAATGTCTGAACTATAAAATTTTGGAGGTTATTCACAAGCGCAAAAAATGGGTGGAGTTAGTAAGTGCATGCCAATTTTTCAATTCAATAATCAAACATCCATGTGGGTAAACATTTCTTACTATTCTCACATGTTAAAAGGAATGTTACTCCATCAACAAACATGGAAATTCACTCCATCAACTTTTTATTTTTCTTTGATAGCTTGTTATAATAGGTCAAAAAATGAAAGGCAATAATATCCGTGTTAGTTATTTAATTGTTATGTGATTCCCTCACTATTGTTTGTTAGGTTATATGCATGTGCTTCCTATCATTATGTTGGTTGGGCTATCGTTTCTTTTTAAGAAGTAAAAAGATTTATTAAGTTGTGTGTCATTGACCTACAACTTAGAATAAAAACATGTTATTGAGTTGATAACTTGGTAATGTGTCCTTATTGTGTAAGATGAAAATCTCAAGGTGAAAGGTTACAAACCTTCCTATTTGTGTTAGTTGTCATAATGAACTTGAAAAATTATAATTGGACCTTGATGTTATTCATAATCAAACATGGGACAAGGCTAACAACCAATTCAAACCATTGTGTAGGTCCTACTTGTCATGGGCATGAAAACTACCACAACAATGAAATTTCCAAAATACACAAAACATGTCTAAATCCAAATTCAGCCATGCAATATGATATTCAAAGATAAAATACACAAGGTGTGCAACAAAAAGGTTAAAATGAAAATTTATTGTGATAAAATATGAAAGCAAGAACATGCACTAGAAGGAGATGATGCTTAGTTCACCATATAATTTATTAGGTTGTGTAGTGAATTAGGTAGACTTTTGTCACACTAGAAACAACCTTTTGCCTATTGATCGACCAATATGATCAATGTGGACATGTTATAATCATTACAAGTGAATAAACTTTGGTTGCTTGAATTAAGGATAAGGTTTAAATTTATGGGGCATAATGTATGTGAACTTGAAAATGGTACAACTCGCCATCCTTAGAAGGATGTGTTCAAAGTTTTGAAAAAAACAACTTAGACCACAAGGTCATTAGAGATTTTTCAAAAAAAATCACATTCTTGTGATTTCCTTTGGGGGGATGGAGGATGATATTGATGACCCTAGGTCCATTAGAGATCAAATTTCAAAAAACAAGTGGGCATTGTTTTGCTCTAAAAATGGAAGTAACATTTCAAGACATGAATGTGGGCCAAAAGGTTAGACAATTTGAAATTTAACACTCTCTTGGGCCTATTTCCCTTGTCATGATTTAGCAAAAGACTTTTTTTAATGGCATATCATACATTTCAATTGGAGCTTATTTGACCCTTTCATTAAACATTTTAATGATGAAAAATTGAATTGCCAATTCATGTAGCCATAGCTAAATAAAAACATATAATAAAGGCATATCCACTTTAGGCAAAAAAATGTCACAATGTTTAAAATAGTTATAGTATTTTTAATGAGATATAGTTGTACTCAAACATTGTAAATTGTTTGAATGGTCAAAATGTAAACAAATGGTTAAGACATAAATTTACTTACAACCATTTTAATTTTGATATTACGGTCAATACCATCTAAATTGATAATATGTACAATGTATATGTCACATATCACATATACTTTGAAGCTATTTTGTGATGCCAAAACAACATTCCTACTTTTGGTTCCATGTCACTTTCATAAACAAAAGTTAAATGTAAGAAAAAACACAATGCCCCTTTCATATATGTACTCAAATCTTTCACTTCAAGGTGGGGTTTTAAAGAAAAACAAAATTCTAATACATTTATGGATAGGAAAACTACACATTTGATGAATGACACAAATTAGGAAAATATCATGACAATGATATGTGGCCAAGTTCACTCTATGTTTCATTAAAATTTGAGTGGAGTTGGACAAATTTTCCATGTTGAAAGTGGCTAGCTACCAACACTTGAATGAACATGAACCAAATGTTATGGACATAATGAATTCATTAATGGCTACTTTGATTCATTATGTTAGCCTCCCATTCTTAAACTAGGTTAAAAGCCTAGGGTAGACAACCTAGTGCACCAACTTGTGTTAGGGGTCCTAGGCTAGGCCACATAGGCTAAAAAGATGGGCAACTTGTACAAGTTAGAATTTGATCCTTTCACTTCTACTTGAAGGGACAAATTGTTTTCCACTGCATCTATTTTTTTATGTGAAATAGTTTCTCATCACACTTTCAATGGCTGATTTTCCTAGTAGAATGTATTGTCACGAGGAACATGTGGGAGAACAAAACAACAAAACCATTAATCCAATAAAGTTTTGAAGTTCCCCCCTCCTTCCCCCCCCTCCCCCTCCCCTCACCAAGGAAAAACACTGGGCCTGTTCTACACAAATTGGCTAATCTGGTTGAACACAGTTGAACATCTAGAAAATATTTTTGTAACTGTGTTGAGCACCTTTTTTGCCTTGGCTTTTTGTGTATGGTAAACTCTTGGAAACAAGGCATTTACCCCTCATAACCAACAAGGCTTGCCTGTAGAGGCAGAGGGCTAGGCTCGTCATATGGGCCCCCCATCAAGGGAGGGCTTTTCACAAATGAAATCCTTGCTTCCCAAGGTTATTAGGATTGGAGTCAGTAAAACCCGAAGAACTGCAAGCCTTGGCCAAGCATTACCATGGGGTGGATATGTAGGGTGTTCTTTGGAAGGGCTATTAGTCGAGGCCAAAAATTGTGGCAGCCAATTTCAGGAATAGAATTTCCATGCAACGAATGAGAAGTCACGCCATGGAGTGACAGGGTCCCCCCCCTTTTTTTTTCCCTTGTGGGTGGATTGTGGATAGACAGTGGAGGAGGAATGCACACTTTTTCTGTTGCCAAGCATGATGTCTGTGTTGTGTTCCAGATCTTGAAGAAATGTTGGAAACTTTGGAGTCTAAAGTGGAGTTGTGAAATTGTTTGCAGGAGGGAGGGATTAAGAAAAACCAATGAAGAGATTCCAGACACAAAGGGGTTATGTTGCAGTTTGCTGTTGCATTACTTATTCTACCAGTTGTTGGCCAGCTTTCTGGTTGTCCTTTGTCTTCCTTCAGCACGACATTCTTCTGGAGTGAATCCTTATCATGAGACTAGAGTTTAGGGTTTAAAGTTTTTCTTCGAATCTTACTTGACAAACAGCCAAAAAATATGGGTGGGGGAGGAAGAGTACTAAGTAGGGGTGGGTGGGTGGAGGTGTTGCACCGGTATTTTATTTTTAAATATGTGAGTTGGTATCATCTGCAAGAGAACTTAGCCAAATCTGGCTACATGTTCTAGATCTCTTATTTCTATTAGATCTCATGATTTGCATGCAGACAACATTAGAGAGGCTGTGGGTGAGATAGCTTCCTACCACGAGGAGGACTAGGTCTCTCCCTTCTTTGGTTCTTGCAGGCCTACACATCATTCGGCCTTTCTTTGGCCTTCCCTTTTGTTTTCTGTGTGATGGATCTGGTCATCAGTTTTTATTGGATTTTTGTTTCCCATGTCAGAGAGGACAGAAAAAAAGTTTAAGAATCCTGCTATATTTTGGTGACATGCTAAAACCTATTATCTAAATATGATGATTTTAGACAGTTTCCCCTCGTGACCTGATGATTTTGTGGCTTCCTCCACCCCCCTCCCCCACAAAAAAAAAGCCTTTGTATATCAGTCACATTGGCTTCTTTTTTGTTGCCAAGATGGTGAAGATTCATCAAAAACAGAATTATCTAGCACATTTTTAAAAAACCTTCTCTTCTACAACTTTTGCCACTGCTTTGTATAGACCAGTGTTGGGTGGATAGTGGATACCAGGCCCTGATATAGCCTATATAAGTTTGGCTACATTGGTACTAATCCCATGACCTGAGGCAATATCAGCCTCATTTGAGTAGCCTAATGTAATACCATCTTCATATCCTGATTATAAGTCTCAATGTGATGTATATAGTATATACTTAGTGTTGAAAATCATGATTCTGAATCCTTAAAACCGCCCTGATAACCATTGGGGTCTGTTCTTGTTTCTAACAACCACAAACACTGGTATATATATACATGCCTAATACCACCAAAAATCAGCATTGGATCCTAATACGAGGATCAGGCATCTATCTATCTATGAAGAAAGGTAGTTTTTGTTTTGCTCTGTAGTTATGAGATCCACTGAACTGGGATGCTTCAGATTGTGTTCTTGGTGTCTTTTGGAAAGCTCTCAACAAGGAGGGGTGCATGGGCTTGGTTCCATGGCGTTTGGACTTGCGGTGCAAAAGTTCTTGAATATTGAATGATTTCTTCACTGAAAATTAAACTAAATTGTAGCTGAAAACTTCAGAGGAATTGGAATTTCCCTTTGGTGTTGTTGGAAGGATCTCGATGAGCAGGATTTAGTAGAATTTATTTGGTAAGATTTGGATTCAGAATGTGGGAGATATTGATGTTTAAGTGATTTCTGGTGCTGAAAATTCAAACAAATTCCAAAAAACCAGGTTTTGGAAGGAAAAATCAGTTGAGGAACACTTGGGCAAAAGGCACAGGCCACATTAGTATGAATTACTTTTAAAATCTAATACCAGTACCAGGCTGACATGAATTATTTCAAAAAAAATCCAACACCAATAACAGCCTTCAGGCTTGTATGAACTTTTTAGAAAAGATCCAACATAAGCACAAGGCTCATGTTATGATTTTAAAAAGAGAAGAAGATTCAATACCAGGACCAGCTGGTATGTTAAAAAAGTAGAAACTCACCCCCAACACAAGTACAGGGCAGAAATGTGGCGACCCTTTTGTCGGTTCTGCCTGCAAATAGACTGGAGCACCATGTAAGTTTGGGTCCCACATTTTCAGGAATGTTGAGCAAGTGTTTACTTACTTACTGCAAACTGTGAGTTCACTTTTTGGGATCTTCATGATCATCTTCCTCTTTTTTTAACCTCTTCTGGTTTTGAACTTGCCACCAGGGGCAAAGTCATTCTCTGTAATGAGTCATTTCTTTTGCTTGCTTGGCATTGTCCTGCCACTGTGATGAGATTGGTGTTCGTGTTAATTTGTTGCTTTTGTTTTAGTGTTTATCTCTTTCTTGCTTGGCATTGTCTTGCAACTATGTTAAGACTGGTGTTGCATTTAATTCTTTGCTCTTGTTTTGTGTTTATCTTTGTTATCTTTCAAGAAATGTTTTTAATTTTTTTTTAAGAGTTTACATTCTGCAATGTGGAGGAAACTTTCAGATGAATTTGCTTTGAATCTCCATTGTTTGGAGTTTGAACTCCCCCGTACCCGTGTGTTTGGAGGGTTGTGTTTTGCTACCTAATCATAAATGAAATAATACATACCCTTGTTTAATAGACATGGTTGTTTAGGCAGTTGATAAATATCTAAAATGATTTTATAAATGAAATAGACATATTTAATTAAATTTGCAAATGGCTTCTTTATTTCATAAATAATTTCAAGATTTAATTTAATTTTTTTTCTGAAGGACTGCCTAATTTATATTCTAAATGTTCATGAACTTTACCTCCCAAGACACAAAGCAATAATTTTTTGAAAAACCACAGTAGTGGCCTTGCCTGCCAAGGCAAGGATATATTGTGTTTAGATTCATTATAGAGTATTGTAGCTTAAGGGATTTTTGGCCCCTAGGTAATAATAATAGGTCTATTTTTATACGAGGATTTTTGAAAGATGATATTTTTGGCTTGTGTTGAAACTTGAGATTAGTTATAGAGTTATAATATCTTGAAGGATTTTGGTTACTTTTAGAAGATGTTTTTGAAGATTATATTTTTTGCATGGTGAAATATTTGAGTTTTCATTAATTATTCTTTTGCCTTAGGATAACTTTTAATGTAAATGGCAAGGCCAGAGTGTGACACACCCCTTGTTTTGAACTGACATCATTTTTGTAGAAAAATGGAAGTGATTCAAGCCATGGCTACCTGGAAAAGTAAAAGTACGTGAAGATCAGTTGGGATCTCTTTGGAGATTCTCTCCAGCAGTCTGATGAGAGGAGAATCGTGTTCATGGGCGGAGCATTTTTGTTGAGTGAGAGAGAGAGAGAGAGAGTGTGAGTGAGTTGGTTGATTTGTTGCCGTAGAGGACTCAGCAATATTGCAGGTTGCACCGCTTTCCAATGAGACGGCCCATCGTGCACATGGCAGCATACTCGTGATCATGAGGGCGGTGGTGGTTCTGCATGTGAGCTTGATACACATTTGTTGAACTTTTGATGATTCCTGGGTCCCATTT
>Ga0209208_10010364_pt1 | contig 12103 bp, 6 predicted proteins | sample S1TSphfallax_3_FD_187694 | JGI IMG/M metagenome (GOLD analysis project Ga0209208, IMG submission 187694) | Host-associated microbial communities from peat moss isolated from Minnesota, USA - S1T2_Fd - Sphagnum fallax MG (SPAdes) (version 2) | ecosystem: Host-associated > Plants > Peat moss >...
TAGTCTAATCCCTGGGCTCCCAACTCGACCCTCTACCCCTTTCTAGAGTTGGAAGCCGGGAGCGTGCCTCCAAGTCTCAACTTTCCGCAACTTGACTTTGTGAAACCCTCAAGTGGGTTTCACCCCATGACTTGGGAGCGCGTCAATAGCCATAGCTAGGTAAGTTGGTAGGTCCTACATACCAACATACCTACTTATTTACCTATTTACTTACCCTACCTAGGTAGGTAGAAAGGTAGGTGAACTAAAGAGTAACCACATAGATTTTTTAATGATTTTTTAATTTTGTTTTGTGTTTTGCCTTTAGGGTTCAGCTTTTATGAGTTCATCCCAACATGGCACATGTATTTTAATGTGAGAATGCAAGAAAAGATGCTTCCTTTATATAGTTTGTGAAATGAGATTTTGAAGACAAAACATGTGGGTTAAATATTTCAATTACACCCTAGTTGCAGTTGAATTGTAACTACAAAAATGATTTTCCCATGCGCTTTATGTTTTATTTTAATTTTGTAATTAATCTGAATTTTATAAATAGTCATTGACATAATTATTTGAAATTTAATTATTTGAATTAAATATCTGATAATTAATTATCTAGATGGACTATTTGAATTAATTAATGTAATTTAGATAGTTAGTTAGTTAATTTTGGTAATTAATCATCTAATTTTTAATATTTATTTATCTATTATCTAAATTAACTAATAGAAAATTATTCATATTTGATTAATGAGTTCATATGAATAGTTCATTATTTAGTTTAATTAATTAGTTCATAGGAATTAAGTATATTACATATTAATTATTAATTATTAAAATAAACTCATTATGAAATATTAAATAATAAACATGAGTAGAAGAGATTGAGGTATATAAAGACATATCCATATGTACACACCTTTATTGAATGTATAATAGAATATACACATTGCCTTGAATTTCAATTCAAAAATAAACTTTCACGCTTTGTGAAATTTTAGGTTTTGATATGTATGTATGTCAACATATTGAGTTACAATGTAGCAATGAATATTATTAGTACAACAATTGAAGACCAATCACAAAACATAGGACGAAAGTATTTAATAAATTAATTAAAAGTTAGTTATTTAGTTAATTGTACAAAAATGAATTATCATAATTAGTTTCACAATTTTTTGAATGAAATTGAATAATTTAAATTATAATCATTTAATCTAGGTTTTAATTCGTAGTAATTAAGTAAATTAAGTCATAATATTAACATTTCGTAGATTATTTCAAAATATTTCATATTAAATATGCCACAAGATGTAACCCTTGTGGGTGCTAAGGAGCTATTTGCAAAAGAATAAGCTATTATCAATTTTGCACTTGTTCATGTAACCTAGAAAAATTCTAAGTATATAAGCTTGAATACCTTGATGTACCTTTAATATAAATATTTTAAATATAATTTATGTAAGATTGGGATCCAATTTCAAGTCTACAAGTTCACATTTTGTATGGATAATGAATCAATAGTATTCTATTAATGACTAAATAGTGGCATAGTGTAGCAAGCAACTAGTAGTACAATAATGGCTATTTTGTGGCAACATAGTGGCCAACCAACTGCATGAAAAGACTTCATAATTGAAAACTAGTCACAAAGCTTGTGCCTTATGGATAGTGGGAATGCAAGACATGGTGCAATTACACATATGAAAGCTATATGTTAATTGTAAAAAAGTTGTTTAATGTGTAGGTCATTTTTAATAGTCCTAACTTAGTTGCACATTACAATTACAATGAAACTTTTAAAAAATCAAACGTAATTGACTATAAATATAAATATGGTGTGTACAAATTACCATATACAAAACACATTTAGAACTACAATGCAACTAAGAAAAACTATTTTATTTTTTGACATGGAAATTTATTTATTAAATTACCATATTTATAAAGTGTAATTATATAAGATTTGCACTTTAGAGGATGTAGTTGCAACAAAGTTATACTTGGGTGGTTTTTGAACTCTAGTTGTAGGACAATGTGGTATTCATGGACACAAAATGCATCTTGTGTGTAATCACCTAATGTAAAAAGGCTAAAATTTTCCAAAGCTAGGTTTATGATTCAGATTGTAAAGAGGACCCATTATTGATGCAACATTAATTTTCATTATTAATTTGAAGAATGTCATCTAGAAATGCAAAAACATATTTAAGATAACAAATATAACAACAAGGTCTAATTAGGCCCAATCTTATTGGGATAACAATATTGGGTTATAATCACAATGAGTTGCCTTTTGAAGGATTCCTCACAATTTGCCATCATCTAGTATTAAGGAAAAACCACCCCCAAAGCTTCCAAAACTCCATGTCAAAGGCAATGGGATTGTAATTTTCAAATCAAGAATTTAGCTACTTCTTTTACATAATTTTTCACAACTTCCACAACCTAAATGTGCACCTTTTTGGTCACAAAACTCACAACCCCTTTAGCTTATCTAAATGTTTTGCCCAAATGTGTTACATGTAGTGCAATCAAAAGTTAAATTCTCCATACATGTATTCAAGTTTCATATCCACTTCATGATGAAAAGGTCATGGGAAGAACTCACCAAAGACTTGAAAGAATAAAACACATCAAACTTGAAAACAATGTCAAGGTCCACGAAATGTGAAAAAAAAAAAGCCTCACAAAGCTTGATAATTGCCACAGAATCAACAATAAAGACATCTTAAGCTTGGGCTAGCTTCATCAAGTTGTTCACCTCCTCCAACAATGGTAGCAAGATTGCCAACTCATAGAGGACCTCAATATCACATACAATCTCAAAGTTCACCTTGAAAGAATTGTTGCTAACAAAATCCATAGTCATTTTGACCACCAAAGTGTGATATTCATTCATCACCCTCTTTGCAAGTTCCAACATAGAAATCCACCTTGTTTAACATTTTTAACAACTTATTACCCTAAGTTTCCATGATTTCAACAAGCTTCTTGAGCTCTAAATGCCTCTTTATGCTCTCATTGAAATAAGCATATAAGGTTTGGAAAAGGTTTCGAAGTTAAGAACCATGTTTAGTTTAAACAAAGTTTGCATGACAAGATTAGTTTGATGGGCCATGCAATGGATGCTTTGCATGTGAAGAACATAATCCACTTGGATTTGTTGTGTAACTTTAGTCTTAAAACCTTTAAAAAGACTAACCTTAAACAAATGAGCTTAAAAACAATGTCTCACTTATTAGACCACTAGCAGTCAACAATGCTTGAGTGATGACTTTGGTCAAATTTCTAAAAGTAGGCCTTTCAATCACCTTTGCAGGGAAGACCATAATTGGAATTTTAGACCTGTTTTTATTGACATTTATGGGCAAGGACAACTAACTCTAATTATCAAAATTTGTGATTTCATCACAAGAAATTGAAATATAATTCATTGTTTTCACAACGTCTGTAATGGTTGCTTTGACAATGTCATGCACTATTTGAACCATGGATTAACCAATATTGTCACACCATGCTTTTGTGGATAATTCTCTGCTTGAAGCAATTGTAGCAAGTTTTTTATGTTTTCATATTGAACCATGGGCTTTCCTTTTCAAAGTAAATTAAAAACATTATAAGAAAAACCAAAATTCACAACTATTGTTTACAATTGTTTTACAATTACAAATGACATTTGCAACTACAAACCACATAGTTATAAACAACAAGCTGCACACAACAACTAGTTGTAGGATATGGATGAAATATTCTATTGATGATTATGTATACATTCAAGATATATAAAGACAATATTGCGACTACACATATCACTAGCCTACAACCAACTTTGTTGTCACATGTGACTGTCCTTTGGCCCTTGATTGGCTACACCCATGAATGATATGTGCCATGTATCCAACAAACGATTTGCCACAAGATAAGGTATACACAACTACCATTCTTTGAAGTGAGACAAAAATCTATGGCCTTTCAATGTTTGATTACATAGATCATAAAATATATGCATATGCCTAATTTGGTGAATGAAGGTCATTGAAATGTGCAAAAGCTTAGACAATGCACACATTTTCTTCTATTACAACCCTTTATTAGATCTGATTTCAATCCCTTGAATTGGTCATGGGGAAGGGAATCACAAATGTTATAACAATGTTTAAGAAAACCATACCTAATAAATGGTTGCCATTTCTACCAATTATTTTCAAATCGAAGTGGAGCAATGCATGGCTTTAAACACATGCCAAGAAAGATTCTATAATATTTGGGCAATGTGGCACAAAACATTGGTGGTTAATGTTTCGCACACCAAGTTTAGTGATGAGATTGATTTCAAATGTACTTCATCTTAACTAAAGGTGTTAGAAACCATAAAGCATAGATTTTGCAAATGTGACAAAACATGAGTTGTCTAATCATGGGCACTAACATTCATGCATACATTCAAATTTTTAGCACTTGTTGACAAGCAATGGTGAAGGTTGGAGAGGGAATATTGTTTGTTCAATGATTGCATGCCAAAGAAATGTTGGCAATTCAACCAAGTTTTTACATTACTAAATAGAGTCACCATAGGGTTCATTTGGGTTGAATGTAATGATCTAACATTTAGTGGGAAATAATGGTCTAATGCACAATTAAGGAAGGTGATATGGGATGGTTTAATTGACAATGATAGGCTTGAGTGGTAGTGTACAATAGTTGACATCATGAAACAACAAAAAATTGTACATGCTCAATTTCTACAATTTGATAGAATGTGGTGTCCCCATCACGTCATCTGTGTTTTCGACGGTAGGAAAATGAAGTGGTCTTATTAAGAGCCCAAGGTTTATAGTTTTCTTTGGTAGTTTTGTGGTGGTTTTGACTATAGTGTTGTTTAGTTTTTGATAATAGAATGAATGTTTAATCTTGGTTATGAAAATTTTTTAGTTTTGAATGGACCCTCTAGTTTAGTGATAAGATTGGTTTTTTGAATTTTAGTATTTTCTTAACAGAAATGAAACCATGATTAGTTACAAATCAAGTCTAATTCAATTTTCATTGCACACAACTAAATTTTTGTTTTGTTTTGTTTTAGTTTGTTCAACAAATCCACATAGTCTAGATAAATATTATGTACTAATAATTATGTACAACTAACTAAAATTAATTACTTGCATAAAAATAATTTAAAAAAAAATTGTACTTATGTATGTACCTAAGAAAACCTAAACCTATTGAACAAGGGACAACACCCCTACTTTATGTTCTAATTGAAATGCTTGGTTACTTGGTTCAATTCTAATGACAGTTCCAATAAAATGTGAAATCTTTCGTGTAAAACTCCTAGAACCTAACCTCTAACCTAGAGATAAACTTGCATAAAATCAAAAACTTACCAACATTAGGTCTCCCCTTGTCAGGTTTTTGTCTATTATGTCCACTTTTTGCAATGGATTTGATCCATTAATGCCAAAAACAAGTACATTACAATGTGTGTTCAATGGCCAAGGTCACACTAGTTTAGTTAAAATTTCAACAAGTATACTCATTAGTCACCAAACTAAAGGTTATGACTAAAAGCCACCTTCAATCTTATTTGAAGTTAAATACATATTTTGGATGTTGTGATCAAAGGTTTTGTTATGTGGACTAAATGTAGATAAGATGTATTGGAAGGTAATTCTTCATGTTTGGAATTAACAAATGAGTATTTACTAAATCCTTTTGTTGAATGAAATGTGATTTCAATTGTACATTAAATAAAATAGGTTCATTTCTTTAATGAAATGTCAAGAGAAAAAAAAATTTATCAAACGAAACTTTGATTTTTTGAATTATTGTGTAATTAAAACAATACAAAAAACCATAAAAAACCAATGGCCAAAACCATCTTAGGGGAGACAAAAAGGGGGAGGCCAAAGAAAGGCCAAAAGACACACAACCCAAAGGGCCCAAAAAGAGGGAGAGATCTAATTTCTTTTGTGGTAGGAAACTATTTCACCCATAGCCCCTCTTATGTCACCAACATGCAAATTGTGAGATCTAATAATAGTAGGAGGTCTAAAACAAACATCACTTGCCAATGCAATCTTTCTTTCTATAGTAGAAGTTAAAGCATGTTGGAGAGCAATATTAATATGTTGCCTAAAAAATTGAATGCAAAAAGACAAGGATAAATGACCTCCCGATCATCTATTGTGGAAAAGACGAGCACATTCCCTACTGAAATGATCCATATCATGCTTGGGTGTGTTATACACTTCCAGGGCCATCAGAATAAAATGGTGCCCCTCTTGAAGGCCTTTATATTTGTAGATCTTAGCAATGGCGTTAAGTTTCGCAATTGCACTTGTTGGTCGACTAATGACATTCAAAGCCACCATCTTCTACATTAGGTCAGTAACCACCATATTGGCAACAAAGACATGGTCCTCTCAGGTCATGTAGAGATCAACATGTAATGAAACTCCTAACGTAAAGGCATACCACCACTCTTTCCATACAACGTGCCCACTCTCTTGAACAGGGGCATACATGACGTTTCAAATGGCATCATGTGTGGTTATCCACTAACCACCAAATGGGCAACGAACTAAAAACATGCCAAATGCGTCCAACCTATGTCCACATTCACATGTGAGAAAATTAGATGTTGAAAGTTGAATTTAACCAAGGCGAAAACACAACAATGAAGTGAAAGTAGAATGTGCAATGTGAAACAAACAGATATATGGCCTAACAATCAACCATAGCCTTGCCCCCTTGCCCAAATAAGAACGAATGCAAACTCTAGATGCTAAAGAAACTAAAACACCAAGGTTTGCTTTTTTGTGCCTCATGCAGAATCACATGATTCAATTTCTTTTGTAGATAGGAAAAAAAAAAGATTTTCTTTTGTCTTGCATGTTTTGCTATCCCACAACAAATTTGACCATGTGAACTCCCAAAAGAGAGCAAGGAATTCTACCAATAACATAGTTTTGAGCACATAAAAAGCAATGTGCCATGTTTTATTTAACCGAACACTATGTGCACAACATAGCTATGAAGTTGCTCTTGGGGTGCCATTCATTTTTTTTCTACTTTTCTAACATTATTTGAATACTTAGATAGAGCTTGTTACGAATTATGTAGTCCTTGTAAAGGACTAGGCATAACATCAGTCTTTTCCAGAAGGGATGTTCACATACAGAAATTTCTCTAGATTGCTTTAGAAGTTTTTTAAAGGTCCTCCTATTCATGAAGTTGAATATTTTTATCTATGTTCACACATGATTGTAATGAACAAGAACCTAGATGTTACAACCTGCAATTGCATTGTGACACAATTTAATTGTGAAGCTGAACAATTGATGATCATTTTGGGCTTACGTAAAATCCAAATTCAATGTTTGGATTGCCAGAATCTTGGATAATATGGAATCAAAAGGTTAAATTGGTTGCTTTTCAATTTGAGATTTGACCAGGGGCATTATCTTTTGTTTGATTTTAATTTAGTTTATTCAGATTTTTTTCATTACATAATATTTAGTCTAGATAAAATTATTGTCTTATCTTATGGGGATTTTTTGGTGCCTTTCCCATTATGTTGGTGCGATTCAAAAGTATATTGAATACATTGAAGGTTAAAGTTCCCTATTCTTATTGATGATGAAACCATGTTTTAGACTGAGGTTTTGTTTCTACTTACAGTGAAAACCTCTGCACTAGTCGGGCCAACCTCCTTCAAACCAAATGAAAGGTTCTGTCAATAGGTACTCCTTTAGAGTGAAAGAGCAATCATGTTTACAAATGCTCAACCTCCAAAATCTGTACCCCCAAAAAAGGAAAATTGGTGTAGAATATGGCTCCTCCCCTTTAAAATATGAATCAAAATGTGGTGATATAGGAAAAAAAAATTGAAATTTTTTTCTCATAAAAAGAAAATATGCAACATAATTTTCTATTTTCATTTGTATTCTTCATATTTGTGTGAATTTTTGCACAAAAAAAAATGGCAAGTTCCAACAGGCAACCAAATTATGGAAGGATGACTTTTGTAGAAAAACTTTCATATCTAGTTTATAGCCGAATTGGGATAAATCTTCAAATGGATGATTGCCACTTGGCTACATCACAAAATGGGAAAAACAACATTGGATTAGCATCCTAGGCGCAAGAGATCTTCACTCAAGCTATCAACTTTCCTTCACTAATGAATTAATGCATGGATATTGTATGATGAAGACTACAAGGGAATTTTGTAACCATCCTCATTGGAACTAGGTTATAGGAGGGAGTTATCAGCTCATGTGTCTATGACAACTTATGTTTTGCAATCTTACATGCACTCGCATGGGGCTCCAATCAGTGGTTTCTTTTGCCAATTTTGTGATATAACCAAAGTGGCAATCAATCATTCACAAACATTAGCCAAATTTTATTACATTATAGAGATGAAAGTTAAAACAAATAAGGATCTTTCTATATTTTTGGCTACCTATTCAAACTTATCATTAAAAATGGCAAAATTGAGACAAAACCTCCTCGAAATGCATTTAGAGATATGTTGCAAATTTGGAAAGGTGGAGCTTAAAAACTGTACCTATTAGATAGACTCCATTCTAAGGTTTTGGTATTTAACCTTCCTCAAAAGACTAATGATTTTTATAAGTTGTTGGATGTGGTACATTTGGTATGCCTCATTTGTCATCATTTGTCTTTGATTTGACTATTTTATGATTAAAGTAATGTCCATAAACAAGATCCATGAAAATTGGACTCATTTGTTAATCATGAAAATCATATGTAGTTACTTCAAAGTTGTTGATATATGCTGGTTTGATTTTTGGTGAAGAAACACATTTTACACCTAGAAAAACATTATTTTAAAAAATGTCTCCAAAAAGAAAATGCACTGGAGCTGAAGCATAAGCTTCTTCAATGCACTAATAGAAAATTCCTAGTGTATTTGAAGAGTACCTTATTTTATGAATATTCCTCCAAAAAAAAGGTAGAATCTTATGTTCACTCCTTAATGGCTGAGGAATTATGCCTATTTTTAGGTGTAAGATCTCTCCCACTATAGATTTAAAAACCTTCCCCCTCCTATGACTAGCAATCTATAAATGTGTTGATTCATGATAACTTTAGTGTCATGCTTTCCAAATGCAGGCTGGATTCAATTATCATCTTGTCCTAAGCCCTTTATTTTGAGAAGGCCCCACCTTGGGCTTTACCTTCCACTTCAATTTTAATGTGCAAAATGTATTTATGGATTTTTCTATAAAGGACAAGTTTGGTCAAATCCTTCATTCTGAAAGGCAAGGTCGATAATAGCCCTTCACCTCTAGGTATAAATAGGAGTAGGACATATCATGATAAGAAGATCATCATAAGAGGGAAATAATTTCTTTTAATCCAAAACATCATTTCTTATTTTTATGAAAGAATGATGAATCTTTATAATTATTGTTGTAGGCAAAGTTCTAAATATGGGCCAAGTTGATTCCAAGAATTTGGTTTTGTTTATGTTTGGAGCTTGGGTTGGTGGTGTATTGAGATGAAGGGCAAACACTAACATTGCTAGTACATGGACATCATCCTATACACCATGGAAGTATTTGTTAATTTAGAGGCCATATCACAAAAGTGCAAGATGATGGGAGCTAAGTATGTGCAAACAGATGGAATGGATATCTTACATGCAAGGTTACCTAACCTTCTAATTTTGAAGCTCATTTTAATTTAAAGTATTGTCCAAGTGATGAAGAGTTTCATATTATTATGTCACAGCAATGGTTGGACAATTTGATTTTTAAAATATGGATTAGAGGCGATGTTAAAATGAAAAGGCAAAAATACTTGTAACCTTTCACCCCAAAAAAAAAACACAGGACCTATCAAAACAACACTACTGAAAGTGAACAAGCACCCATTGCAACACACCATATTGAAGGATATGGTGCATATATAGGACACATTATTCCATTGGGTTCCAATTCCTAGCTACAAGACTTATCCATTATACAATAGGTTACAATATGAAACTTGACATCAATTGGGTTTGGTCTCATCCAAAACTAAGTCATAACAACCTTCCAATGCAGGTGTGCTCATGGCTTCCAAGAACCTACAACTATGTGGAGTGGGTCCAACTTATTTCAATATCTCAAGTATTTAGGGTACTTTTGCCTAGTGTGCATGGGATGAGCTTTGATGAATTTTAATAGCACTCATGCCATTTGATTTACGACTTCGATTTTGTCATCCCCAAATATTGTACTTCACATTTAGGTTTGGCATTAAGTAATTCCCAAGAGGAAAGTCTCAACAATTGGTTTTAGGGTTGATCTTATTGGAAATCTAGGGAATTGAACTCCTAATTTGGTTCAAGCTGAAGACTAACCCTACCACCAATCTATCATTTTATATTGTGAAAAACACGTGCACCTTTTTATGCTTAACATTGTCTTCTGAAATTTTGAAAAATTAAAAATGGAGTTATTGAACCATTTTTGTTGAAAAGATTAATTATTTCAACAAAAACTATCAAGTATTTGTTATGGATATGGTACAAGAATAATCAAATGAAGAATTACATATCTATTGGTGAATATGTGTTATCAATCAGGAAGTGCTTGAAACAAATTACATGTGAAATAATGTTCATTGGTTGCGGCAATAATTTAGTGTAGAATTTTAAAACTTTTGGTTGGATTTCCCTAACTTTTGATTATCTACAGTTGTGCACTAACCTAAATAATTGACATGACATGCAAATGAGTTTTATTAGTCTAAACTATAGTTTTCATCAAAAATGAACATTTGCCCATTAAGTTATATGTCTTAAAATATATAATTCAAAATATTGAAGGGATAGAAGGAAAAGTTGGTGCCCAGAATTTACATGCAATTGAAGGTTCAAAGGTAAAGTGCCATGAAAGAAGGAAAATTTGGGCCAACCACCTACAAAATTTGAATGTGTTTAGCAAATTTTATATTAGAAAATTATTTAAATTGGTCAATGTTTGCTTGTGGAAAAAAGATTAGGATGAAAATGGGGGGAAGTGTTTTAGAAATGGAGGAAGGAGATCTCAACAATGACAAATAGGGACAATGATGTTTGGGGGAGATGAAGAGGATAGGGGAGGGGAAGGACATGGTAGTAAACAAGACAAAACACTAGAGGTATTTCGAGCAAACATGTGAGTGTGGTCTTGAGGGAACTTTTGGAAAGCTTGAGAGGAGGGAAAACTTGAAGGGTTAGCACTAAAAAAGAAACAATTTTAGTCATGTAGATGTTGTGGTTGCTTTTGTTGAAGTGAAAGTAAGTAATGGGGAGGTAGGTTGTGGGTATGTTTTGTTGTCACCATAAAACAAAGGGAATACTTTCTGCAATGTGCACATCCCCATTATTGGACATCCATGGACGGAAATATGATTCTGATACTTTTACTGAAGCATGACAATTTTGATTCAAACATTCTTTTTCTTCAAGATCCTAATAGACATCTAAGTTTTAAGGCCTTAATTCTATGGACCACAAAAGATTAAACACTCATCTTGATTTCCTTTCTAGGAGTCAACAAGTGGTTTTATGTGGATGGTAGTTCATACCCAACAACAGAATCTCCACAGAATATTAACTCAACTACTTCAACATGGTTTAATCTTAAAGATTGGATAGAAATTCAGGGCAGAGTCAACTAGTCCAAACATCACTACTTCTTAGCATCCTTTCAATCCCAAAAACCTTCGGAGCTCTGACAAAACAATAGGTACTCTTCTCAAGACAAAACACATTCCATACCCAGTTCCAAATCCCCAAAAACATCATGCATGAGTTGCCACACAACCACTCCAAAAATCCTAAACATGCTCATCCTTTCCCTTATGTTGGTCCCTACAAAAACACATGCAGCAACTCTAGACCTTTTCCTGACATTCTTAGCATAGTGGAAGTCTTTTACTCAAGATTCTTTCCATTTAGTCTTCTTGATCAAGTTCTATTTCTACCTATTTACAACACCCCAAAAATCAAAATCAAACCACATTTTTTTTTTAGTCCTCCTTCACTAGTAGAAATTGGCCAAAATGTAACCACTCTATTTACAACTACACGTGACTATTAGTTATTTGCAACTACGTTTGG
>Ga0209208_10010368_pt1 | contig 12098 bp, 7 predicted proteins | sample S1TSphfallax_3_FD_187694 | JGI IMG/M metagenome (GOLD analysis project Ga0209208, IMG submission 187694) | Host-associated microbial communities from peat moss isolated from Minnesota, USA - S1T2_Fd - Sphagnum fallax MG (SPAdes) (version 2) | ecosystem: Host-associated > Plants > Peat moss >...
ACATACTCATGACCCCAAGAGCCTATATCTCCAACTGACCCCTGCAATCTAAAGCGCAAGCTTTCCTGCAAAAGGAATGGTGTATTAACATCATGCACAGTTGTATTGTTCATCATCATTTAGAGCAAAGAAAATAACAAACACACACATTCTTTGGGAAAGAAATCAGGCCAAACAGTGAAATGAATGACATTTTGAGACCATCCACGGACTTTATCATTCCCTGAGCATCAATAAATCAGACTGTGTTTCAGGTACCATACCAACAGTAAATGGAAAACATAATCTTAAGCAAACTTTAGCAGGAGAAAAGACAAGAGAGTGTGAAAAGACAAAAAGGCTGAGGCCAGGTAAGACTGTAGGAGTTTATGTTGGATTACTTAGCTCCTAATTATTCTGGGAGACTTCTATATTTGAATGACTTTGAACTTTCAGTGCATGGGGAAAAAAAATGAAGATTCATTTCCAGATATATTATTCTGGTGGATGATTGCCTGTGATCTCAGGCTCTCTCTAAGACCACAGTAGTTGTCCCCTGTCTGTTGGACAACACAGTTCAATTTTGAAAAGGAAAAACTGCACAATCCAAAAGCTTGACAAATATCAGAACACCTACTAAACATTCTGACATTTGTCAAAAGTTGCACCCATCTACAGAAAGACTTCAAAAGAAGAGTTGCAAAGACTTTTCTGTTGGCCAGCAACACCTGGAACATCCACAATCTTCTTTTGCATACTCCACACACACCAAGCTATCTACAGCACTGACATCAAGTGGGTGAACTAATCTCATGTATTCTAAGTATCAGACTTGGTGCATTTCTAGATACACATTTTGTGGCAGGTATCATTTCAACATGAGAAGAAAGAAGAACGATGCTCCATCTGCTATATCATTTCTAAAATCCTCCTGAAGTAACCAAGTTCCAATATGCAGACATCACAGAACAAACTCCATCATTGCTGGGTTTGTTAGAACTCATCTAGCATATACTTATTGATGACTGGACACCACAACCTCTTTCAAGATGCCATGCATGGCCCAAACCCTAGGCTGCTTGACTGATGATTGGCTAGCAAAACCATTTGAGCATATGTCAATCAGGTAGAAAAGACAATCATTGGATCAGGACATCAACTTACTCTATCTCCATCTTCTGACATGGTGAGGGCAAGAACAGAGATGACATCCGCCAGGTATCTCTGTCAAGCACAAAAAATACTCATCAGCCCCTCAACCAATTCTTTGCCAAAAAGACTCCCACCCATGGATTGGTAAACACAGGACCTGACAGGTTCATTACTCCTGGTTGATTCAGACTGGAGATCTTATGACCAAAACAGACCAAAGGATTTCAAAGGTTCACCACAATTTACCTTCAACTCTGCGTTGACCATCTTCTCATAATAACTCTTCAGTGCACCATAATGTGGTCTAAGGAACTTCAATGGCTTGGGAACAGACGTCATTGAGCTTGTAGCTGTCCTGATTTCTTCCCTGCAAGAAACTCCCACAAAGAAATGAGTGCCTTAATCCAGAAGGTAGAAAGACCTCAACATGCTCAACAGAGTTTGGGAGGATATCATCAGAAGAGGATGCCCCAAAACAAAGACAGACACCTGGTCTTTTTCTCTTTCAGCAGGACCTCTCAAATTGGTATTTGTAACTAGGTGCTGCATTGCATCAATTCAAAGATCTAAACAATATGGGCCCAAGAGAAGTGCTGTTGAGTAACATTACCGCATAGCTTCAAGCGCCACTTTTTGGATTGCAGGATCTACATCCTGCACTCTCTCCACATAGAGCTCAAGTTGTTGCTTCAAGGCTTGGTCCTCCTCTGACTGTAAACAGGTTACAAATAACTTGGGTCACAACACGCATGAGCTTTAGACATTATCACAGCTTGTGGCAACAGCATGAACAATTGCACCAACCAATTACAATGAACACTCAACAACAAAACAGACAACAAAAAGGACCAGACCAGCATCATCATCACACAACCTTTGTGAAAGGGGGACAATTTCTGCATGAAAATGAGACCTGTCTGATCTCCTGTGCACACCTATCAGGTACATATTTAGACTCACAACAAACCTTCGAAAACCCTAGTAACCCTAAAACTCCTCCCAAGCTCAAAATGTTCATTATTACACTCAGAGGAAACCCAACTCTAGTCCTGCCACACGTCTCTATAATATTTGGGAGCTACAGAAGAAGGGAAGAAACTAGGGTTCCAGATCTTCTGGAAACAGCACAAGTCTCGATTAGGATTTGAGGCGAGTCAGCAGCTGCAAAAAAAACTTCTTGTATACCAAAAGCCGGAAGAGAAGAAGAATGCCGCAGTCTTCGTAGATAAAAGAGCCAACAGAGATGCATAGCAATCAAGCAAGCAAACCAAGCAAAGGAACACATCGTACCAGATCCTCATCCTTCTTTTCATCTTTCTTCTTCTTGGCGTCCTTGACGACGGACTTGGAAGAAGGCGGAGGAGGCTTTGCATCGTGATCCATCTCATGGCTTTCCTTGGGATACTCCGGCGCCATCGCTCTGCTTTCGAGCCACGCGAATTCGCAACGACCAAGAAGAGGAGCAACGAAACCAGACTCTTCCCTAAGGAGCCAGAAAAACACACTCTCCACTGCAACAGCAACAAATGGAGCTTCACTGCCGTAAACCCTAACATGGGGAACTCATAGAGAACATCATGGGAACAGAATCAACTAGATTCACCTCAGCATGGGGAACTCACAGAGAACACTAGGGGAACAGAATCAACTAGTTTGATCTCAACATGGGTATTCGACCAACACTCTTTCCTTAGGTGTTCAAAAAGTTAAAATAACATTTTATTTTTTCCCATTTGGTGACAAATCATATAAAATTAACATGGTAGGTTCATCATGTCATGGCTAGGGTGTTAATTTTTATTTTTATTTTTTGTTAATTTTGCCATGGCACCTGGATGAGCAATTGATTTTGAAATGTTGAATTCAAAGAAATTACAAAAGAGGAAAAATAAATAAAAATTGGTGAAAACCCATGAGCTTTTTGCTTTAGGTTAATTCCCTAGTGCAAAATTTAGATATCCAATAATTGACAACATTTGTGTAATTTGGTGGAACATTATTTTTCCCCATTTTTGCAAAAACAAAAACAATGGAAAACCTTGTTTAAAATATTATTATGCTAAAGGTTCAAAGTTCATAGAACCTACCAAAAAAGTAGACTATATTTATCGTCAAATTTTCATAAATTATTTATTTTATTATAAAATGGATTTTGAAAATTAGAATAAATATTTTACATGCACCCAGGTGTTGAACCTAAAAAGGTATTTGAAAGGTAGCCATCTTATTTACAAATGAATTTTCAAAAACAATGGATGATGTACATTTGTCTTGACTATCACTAATCTTATGTGTCACACATGACATTACCAACAAAAAAAATAAAATCCCATATTAATTTACAAGTTAAATTTGATCATTCGCAACACATATGTCAATGAAGAATATCATAAGGCCTTGGCAGCTTCGATATAAATTAAATTATTTTGAATGTGTTGAAAATTTAAATTTATTTTTTAGTTTGTCAAACTTTTGAAAAGGTTGTTTAATGTGTAAGAATTTTGGTTGTCTTGAAGGGAGGATACTAAATAGAGGTCCACCTAACGACTAAAATAGTTTAAACCATTTGAAATAGATCTACCTTACAATAATTTTTGTATTTATTATTGAAATTTTCAAAATTAAAAACCTAAATGTCGAACTAGGAAGCTTGAATTCAATTAATTATTTGACATTTATGTGCCAAATCTACCAAGGTATTATTGTATATATTTTTGACATGTTTAATTGTTTTATTGGTCCAAACAATGTTCAACATGTACAAGACTTGGGGAGTGGAGGTGTGTGGTTGTTCATTTGTTTTTAATTATAAGGAGATTTGAAAAAATGGAAAAAATTTATTTCCCTTCCCTTCACCTTTCCCAAAGAGGTTATTCAAATGTATATGTATTACACATGGCCCACATTGCCATGGTTTGCCACCTTTCTTGTGATGCCATGTGTGAAGTTTTGATTTGAAAAGTAATAATTAATAGTTGCGTGCAATGCATTGTGGCTGTGTGCCAATGTGTTGCCCATCTATTGGACATTTTATCACTTGAAATTGCAAAGATTCACTCCTAGTGGCATAACGCAAATTGTTATTGCCATTTGGTGTTGTTTTATTTGTTGTACCACCACATGTTGGTGTTTTGAAACTTATCCTGTGACACCATGTGAAAAGTTTGAGTGGAATGAACAATTACTAATTATCACAACTTTTGTCTGATAGTTTGAAGCAATGCGTTGTGGCGTGCCCATGTCACTATGAGAAATCATGTCCATAACAACTAGACTAGCATGCAACTAGATCATCATGGAAACTATTGTGCAACTAGGGTACAACTATAGTATGGAAATACGATGAATTAATAATCAAAATGTCATGTCGAAATATTTCATAGTTGTAATTTAATTACACATTAGTTACAACTTGGACTATATACAGACATATGTACACAATAAATATACAATGTTAATCAACAGTAGTTTGACCATGATCACAAGTTGTAACAAAGTGATTAATCTTAATTATGTTGCAACTTGTGTAAATTTAGCATTTAGTGAGCAACTACTTTGCAACTAGCATACAACGTTGATGCATACTATCATGCCACATGTATGGTTAGGTAAAGGTCCATAACATCTGGAACTTGCAACTTGTTTGCAACTAAGAGTCTATTAAATTGGTTAGTTTTACAACTAAGTTATAACTAAATGTGTCATTGTGGTTTCATTACATAACTACTACTTGTCCATTATTTTAGAACTACATTGTTCAATTCATCTAGAATTTGTTATCAATTATGTGGCAATTCATACTATTAAAAGATTTATAGATTGTGCAATTCATTGAAAGTGTAAATACAAATGTTCAATTGGATTGGAATGGTGCATTAAAGTGTTTATGAATATGTACATATAGATATCATTGCTTATACATTTCAAACTTTTACAGACTAAATTATTAAATGTTTCCTTGAACTATTCATATGAATTCATTAATCAAATTTGATTAATTATTATATAATAAAATATATCTAATAACTAATTATTTAAACTTGACAATTAATTATATAAATTTAATTAATTAATTCAAATAATTTTAAATAACAAATTTTGTTAATGTAGATGAGTGAATATTGAATTTTATTTGAAATCGGATCATTAGTTATCAACATAATTAATTATCATATATTTAATTCAAATAATTATGTCAGATGATTACGTATAAATTTCAAACTAATTGCAAAATTAAAATCAAACAAAAAGCATGTACATCGTACACTAATTGCAACATAGTTGGTGCTTTAATGACACATTTACAATAGTTCTAAAAAAGTTGCCACATGCAACCACAATGCAATTCCTTAAAAAGTCAAACATGTTTGATTACATATATATGTACAATATATATAAATTATCATATGGAAAACTCATTTTTGACTCATTTGTAACTATAATACAACTAACTGTTTTTTTGACGTGACGATTTATTTATTAATATACCATATTTCTAAGGGGATAAGTTGCACAATAGTTGTAATACCCAAAGAATAGTTGCATATATTTGAAATTTGAATAATTGTGCTCTCCAATACTACATTCTTATATATCTTCTAATGCAGTTGTGCATTATTGATAAAGTTTGTCATACTATAAAACCATGCTAGAATGCATCAATAAATGTTTGGCATAGGCTAAATGAATTTGCAAAATGTTACTTGTAATTAAGGATTTGATTTCATGCTCATATGTTTTGTAAAACATGTTATTATAACTTATCATGAAGAGGTTTTTTTGTTCTATCATCTTTTTTGGCAACAATTTTTTTTGCAAAGATAACTATTGCACAAATAAGAGGACATTTGTTATTTGTAGAAAGATGCACTAGTTGAAACTCATGACTCGCAAAGTCAATATCTACAACACTACAAAAGGTATTAAAGGTATTCAACACTAACCTTGCCTCATTTACTTCATAGGAATGGTGGAAGGGCAAGTGGTTTTAAAAACCAAACATTTGTGTTATTATTATTGATGTTATCTAGTCACACATGTGTAATGTTTAAGATTCTACCAATGACCCTTTTGTAATTTTCATTACATGGGGATTTAGATTGTTTAACCAACCAATGTAAGATTAAACCTTCAACACTATGTTCGAGCTTGTTTTTGGATCTTGTTTTAAGACATCCATTGGTCGGAATAAAATCCTTGAAATTATTATATGATTGTGTGATTGTCATTTTTCCCTAATTGTTATTATTCACTTTACGATCCAAATCATAAAAATGGGAATTCAATATGATGTACCCTACCATCTACAAAGGAACTATATAAGGAAAATAAGTATACCTTTAGCTAGTGAACCTTTATGGCAAGTGTCTTTGGTATGTGTCCACCAATATATGTTACCCAATGCATTATTTCTACATCTCATGTGTTGGAAATATTGATGGATCTTTTCTGACCATGTCCTTGGTATATTTTCTTTCATTCATTATTTGCTTTAAGAGTTTTGGTTGGGATTTTTGGATTTTTGACTTTTGTGCTCATGTTGTTCATGTTTCAAAATCTAGCAATGGGAGGGCACAAAACCTGTTATTCTAGTGATGTTGGTTGTAGGGGTAATGCATCACCACCTCATCTTGAATGGATTGCCTGTGTCAACTTTTATAGTTGGAGATATTGCCTAATGTTTTAGTACCCATCAATTTTTGTTAATTTGTTTATCTCATTGGCCCAAAAACCAAATACTTACATTACCTTGTCTTCCATCTTATGCTTGAATGGCCATTTGGGTGCATTCATGATTGGGGTACCAAAAAGGAACGTATAATTGAAAAAGGACTACAAAGGACAACTTTGGATTTAAAAAAATTACATTGTTATAATTGTAGTGGATTTTTGTATTTCAATAGATAAAATGATGTATTTTTAAATTAATAAAAATAATTTTAAAATAATTTGGATATTATGTTAATGTCATTTTCAGTCCTATGAACTAAAGAAACCAAGTGTCTAAAGTACATTTTTTAAAAAAGGTAATCACAAGGAAGGTTAAAATTATATAATTGATTTCAAAAAAAGTATACAACAAAAACATGCCCCTTTCTATGAAAGTATGTGTTCATTGCATGAACTTGAAGAAAAACCAAATCATTTAAAAATTTCAAAGTCTTGAAATTTTGAAGGAAAGGGCTACAAGGCAAAGGACTCATTTTTAACAATCATTTGATTAAAAAATTATGTTCAATGGGTTCAAAATGTTTAACTTTAAATGCAGGCCACATGTGAAGGAAATAAACATGCCAAAAAACATGTTTGGTTGTCCATTAAAATTCATTTCAGGATTTTATGGGATTTTTTGCATTTCCAACATTAAACAAAAATATTCATACACAATTATGTATGATTGTGAAAAATCACCATTAACACATGAATTATCTTATATTGGATTATTCAATTTTCTCACTTAAATTTGTTTCATGTAAATGTTATTTTGTAAAAAATAACTCTAATAAGTCCTTAAGTATTTTTTTCCTTTTTGGGTACCCCAACCGTGAATGGACCCATTTGCAAGTTTTCTAATTATCTTATATAGTTGAAACATAGAGAATTTTGGCCATGGATGTGTAAGAAAATGGTGAGGCCCTTACTAATACATTTGATAATTTGTTTGTTGATTTAAACATTGCTCGTGATGGTGGATTAAACTTGGTTGGAGAGACAAATCAACCTTAATAAATGCCAAAATTTGGGAGCTACAATCCAATGGCTTGAATAAATTGTATAATTGAAAATTTGTTAGTTTGGACCAATAAACAATCTTATAGCCCATTTGCGCACCTTTGTACTTTTCTCATTTGCAAAAAACTTCAATTTGAAGAATTTAAACTTGCATGTTTTCATGGCTTTTGGTTTTAATATTCAAATTGTACATGTCAATTTGCATAATTTAATTGAACAATTTGACAATTGAATACTTTCATTGTTGTAACTAAAATTTTCATACAAATGTCACACGAATAATATGTCTAAGAAAAAATCACAAAAGCAATATTTTTTTCCTATTTTTCCATTGAGTTTTATGCACGGTTTTTATGTTGCTTAAACTTAGCCAATGAGATATAACAACAAGTTGGGCAATGGGAAAGACATTATATTCAATAGTGGCATTGAACAACCAAATCCCAACATATGCCAAGCCCAAATATAAAGGCACAACAAATAATGAAATGTTGTTCTTCATTATTTATCCCATATGCTTTGAGCAAATGATGGGCCTTTTGACCTACATAAGTGGGCTGAATGATCTATGTTTCTTTAGGTGGTCCCTTCAAAATCACATCTATGTTTGATTGTCGGTGTGCCAAATATCAATTGACATGGCTCATTGGTAGGAAAACGAGGTCTACCTTGGGAAACACCCCAACATAATTTTGTGTATAATATTATGGCCTTTCAAATCTTTCAACCCCCGTTTAGAACATAAGATTAAAATTTCAAGATTAAATATTTATCATTAAACGTAAGAATAAATTCTAGAATTAGAAATTTGTAATTTATTTGACTATTATTATGTAGTAAACAAACTAAACTAATTTTAAACATTAGATTCAAATCTCATAGTATAAAATTTTATTAGATTGTTATAAGGTAATAGGTGACATGAACTATATTTTTCATGGTGCATGTATAACTTTTTCATATAATGTGTTAGCATCTATCAACCCCAACTTTGAATATCAAAAACATACAAGGGCTTGAACCCTAATGCATCTTTTGCATGTGCACATGTACAACTTTATCATATATTGTGATGTGGTCTAGGTCAAAGGGATGGTTGGATCATAAAAAAAGTTCATGTTATGGAGGTAAATCTAATGGACCATGGGTTGGCCACTTAGGCATAGATGAAGAATTATCCTATGAAGAATTTCTTATGGAACACGTAACAAAAAAAAATTCCAAATGTTAATTAAGAGATGTAAGAGGAATTGTTTGTATGGGCCTCTAGTAAGGTTTCAAGAGGTCTAGCCTTAACTTGCATATATCTTAAAAACACATGAAAGGAGAACAAGGTTTATAGACCATGTGCTAGTTGCACAATGATACATGTGTTCAAAGGGAGATCAAACTCATAGAGGAAAAAAAATTCATTTGTTGCAGCAAAGTGATGTTAAGGGCTTCACCTCTATGTCATGCATATGGAGAACATTGTAGACCTTGTGTGATTTATGTTATAGCCATGCATGATCAAGAATCACAATATCGCAAACATCATATATATTGTTGTGACCTCATTAACACATTAAACTTGGGTAATTATCTTTGCATGACCACAAAGGCACAATATGCATTTGTTATTTGTTCAAGACATCAAGGTCAACAAATTCACCCTCCAAATTTGCAATCTTGGTATATGCAATATGTGTTTCCTCATACATGTAATTAATCAAGAAATTCAAATTTTCAAAATTTTGTAAATAAAAAGTTAATCTTCATGAATTCAATGGCGGATAAACCATAAGATATTCTGACCAAACTAATTATATTGATTATGGTTTATATGGAAGTCCATTGAAAATGGGGAGTTGAAAATGATTTGTGTGACTTTGGGATTAATCATGACATGATTTTGATGTGCTTAAGGTCATATATATACATATATATATAATTTTTGTATATTTTATATTTTTATTAGTAGGGTGCTAAGTTGTATCTTTCCAACAAGTATCAAAAGACAAACATTGGGGTTGGGGGGTGGTGGGGGGACATGAGAATTTAAGGGTGTCAATGTAGACAACAAACACATAAAACGTCATCAAAAGTATACAATCATTGATGAAGTTTCATTTGCTTGGAATGTTGGACATAAATTTAGTAATAAACATCAATTGGCTTCATTCATCCCACTTAATTAATGACAAAAAACAATCACATAGGTAACTTGTAAGAATTTCATATTCTTCAAAAGTCCCTACCCTATAAATAAAAATGTAAATAACACATGCATACATTTTGCACATGATGTCCATGACATTTTTAGCAAGGGCACCATCAACATCCTAAAATATAGGTGTCCCATGTGCATGATACCGTTATCATCAAAATTCATTATAAAATTGTTTAATTGTTAGATTTGGCATTTAGTCATATAAACGATGAGAAACCCAATTGAGGAACCTAATGAGCTTGAAAAGATATCTTTTAGTGCATGATGTGAACATTATGATTAAGGTAATAATTAATAATATAATTGGTTTCATATGGAGTTTTAAAATTGTATGCAAAATTTATGGCAATTATGGGTTAGCCTTTTGAGCTCCAAAAGGATCACACACAACATATATGTGAATTCAACTAGTAGTTAAAAATTGCATTTTGATACAACCATTGTCACTTGGGTAGATGCAAGTTATGGTGGTTCACTTTTGTGACGAAACAATGTTTTTTCCTTGGGTACCTTTTATTCAAATGAATATGGTGATTAATATATCCTTATATCTACTAATTGGGACTTGGATCTAAACTAATAAATTCATAATTAAGATAACTATGTGATTATTTATTGATTTTAAAAAAAAATACTAGTAATGGAATTTTGAAGTCAAAAAACATGGATTGGACAGTTGACTAGGATGTCACAAAATTCAAATATATATATTGATTCACATTCCAAATTTGTTATTGGGACTCAATATATAATGTAATACAAGATGATAAATTCATGTAAGGAATGTTTTCTTTGAAAAGCTTAATTGTTTAATAGTCAAGGACTTTTGAATGGTTAAAATTTGACCACATTTCATAAGTCCATATGAATTGCAATTTTATTTTTATTTTTCAATTTGTTTGTCCCAAAATCATAGTTTTTGAAAGTTTAGATAGGGAATTATTCCTTTAAACTTTATGAGTTTCCTTTTTAAGACCTTCAAATAAACAAATGACATCAATTACATTAAATACAAGTTTTCAAATATATTTGGGAAGGTTTGTAGGTGATTGAACATGTATTATTCAAAGATTAAAATAATATCATTTTTAAAGTAACATCCATGTTCATTTGAATTATTTAAAAAAAATTGTCTAGACTTGTAAGGAGTGTAATTTCTTCTAATATTGAGCCACGATAACTTGCATCTACCCACTTACTATATATTTGGCAAGGTGTAGGAACCCAAGACATTTAAAAGGACCAACTTTGGCTACAACCAACACACATTCCTCCATATATCAATTGAACTAAGTTCTTTCTAAGTTTTAGGAGGTAAATTAATCTATATGCAAAAGGCATGCCTAACGTGGAGATATTTGCAAGTAAGTTCAAATTTTAATTCTTTAAAAAGGTACAACATCTCAACTTGGTTACAAGAGGAGTGTAGGAAGATGTTACGCATGTATGTCAATCTTGCACAATACAAAGATGTATTTATAATTACCCCTACCTTGAATATAGAATTTACTTTTCATGGAGATTCTAGCATCGTCCTCTTCTTTATTTGTTGTGTCCTACAAAGGCGTTGGGGAAACTCATTATGAACAAGTATAAGGGATGGAGGAAAATCAACCACAAGCCCAATGGATAAGGATGCAAGTATAAATGGGTAAGTTATCCCAATTGTAATAGTCGAGTCAAATGAAACAAAGGTGAGTTCACAATTGAATACATTTAGAATAATGTTTTGGGTTGGAGCCTCCCATGGCAAAGTTGTTTATTGTTTTAACTTCACCTTCATGAAGTTAAAAAAAATAGTTTTATTGTTTGGCTTTATGTGCAAGGTCACCATACATATTTGTCAATAGTCCATATGTAAGATGTGATGCATTTTATCTAACCAAATCTAAATATTCACAAAATTATAGGTTCACTTTTTTTGGTTTGTGGTAAAAATATTGTGACATGAAAATCAATAATATGTGCATTGTGTTTTACTAGCAATCACAAGCATGCCTTTAAAAGACATCAAGCCATTGATTCC
>Ga0209208_10010370_pt1 | contig 12097 bp, 8 predicted proteins | sample S1TSphfallax_3_FD_187694 | JGI IMG/M metagenome (GOLD analysis project Ga0209208, IMG submission 187694) | Host-associated microbial communities from peat moss isolated from Minnesota, USA - S1T2_Fd - Sphagnum fallax MG (SPAdes) (version 2) | ecosystem: Host-associated > Plants > Peat moss >...
CCTCCGATTGAATTTGTATTTCTACTTTTGGCGAAAGTTCACCAGTAAAGAATAAAAAATTAAAAAAGAGGCTAAACCCCCACCCTCCTTTTCTTTAGATAATAAATAAATAAATAATAGGTGAATGCTAAATTTTACTAATAGTTATTTTTTTAATTTATTTATTTACTTACTTTCCTCAAAGTTTAAAAAAACCGAACTACGGTTTGATGATGTCCGTACATCCAGTAGTAATATTGTTGCTCCAGAGGGGGTTAAATAACGCGACCGGCTACGCCGGTCGCCACCGGGCCCGCCGACACTTGGCAGCATGTTGGAACGAACGTAGGGGTGTGTTGTCGCAACAACGCCGGCCGGCGATGATGCGCGACGGGAGGGAGGGAGGGAGGAGACATGGAAATTGCCGCCTGCATGACTGCGTGCTGCGAAGTGGTACAGCGTAAAGTAGTTCATGTGCGTCCTTCGGTCCGTCTGTCCGTCCGTCGGTCGGTCAGTCGTCCGCACAAATATTTCTTTCTTTCTTCCTTTCTTTCTTTCTTTCTTTTTTAAAATTGTAAGAAAATTTAGGCCTCAAGAAGGGAAGCATGGGCTGCAGCATTCCATTTCCACCCAATCAATGCGCCTGTCAGCTTATCCAGCTAAGTAATTAGGGCAGGTTAGGAAAAAAACACACACATACACACACCCACTATACTATAGTATATTCCTCTTTGCCCATCCAACTTGGGAAGGATCGCGGTCTCTTTCCCCGCCTCCGCCCGGGCAGCGCTCGATAAAGGACTAAAAGTCTTTGGTACCCTTGACTTTAGTATCTATTTTTTACTACTTATCACGCGACGCGGGCAGTCAGTAAGTAAGTAAGTAGAGAGCCCAAAACAGTCCAAATCCACCACCTACCCACCCACCTACTTACTTACCTACTCACTCACACACACGTTTTTTATTTCTATATGAAATAAAAGCCATGGTATCTTTTCCCCTCAATTTTGTGATATCAAATTTGATGACTTTTTTTCAAAGCCAAAAAAAACAAAAAGAAAATTTTGTGATATTGAAAAATTTGGCGAATTTTTCAACCAAAAAACAAACAAGAATTTTTTTTTTAATATCAAAAATTTGATGAACTTTTCAACCAAAAAAACAAAAAGAAATTTTGTTTTTTATCAAAAATTCGACAAATTTTTCAACCAAAAAACAAATGAACAAAGTTAGTCAAATTTGCAAGTGTTGTCCTCGTATTGTACTTACGACTAATGTTTGCTATTAATTAATTCTCAAGAGAGCTAGCTAGCTAGGGGGAAAAATTAATCCAATCCTTACATTATTGAAAATTTACGGACTTCAACCCAAGACCGTCTCCATGTAGGAGATTGTCTAAACTATCAACATATATCATTAACATTATTAAAGATGTATGAGACTTATGTTGTAATCACACTTGGTGGCAAGTCATGGTTACCTTGATGTTAACAAGGACAAAATTATTATAACATTCACATATATATTGTTAGTTACCAATTTTTTTAAATATGCGATATCTTACATGGCAAGTGGTGTTAGCCTAGTGTTAAAATCATGTTAAGAAAAGGTAACTAAACAACAAATTTTCAAAAAATGAAGATGTTTCATTAGGGTTTCAATTTCACATAGCAACCCCAAAAAAGGGCCTATAATTCAATGTTAAACTTCTACAAGTGTTGAAGGATGTACCATTTCTTAACATGATCTTAATTGAACAAGAACTATTGAAAACTTCTACTTACTAAAGGATTTTGCTTACATAAGAACCATTGAAAAACACCTACCTACAAAGCATTATGTTTGTTCAATTAGAACTATCCACAAAAGAAACTTCATTAAAAAACCATGGAATTTTATGGGACTACAAACTCTAGCACCTATGAAGATGAATTTTAAAAACATATAGAAGTTTCCAAACATTTTTCATCTATTCTTTTTGTTTTGAGTTTTTTTTATTGTCTTATTCAAAGTCCTTTGATGTTTCAAGACCATCTTCCTTTGAATCTTGATCAATAAAACATGCAAAGACATAAAAAAAAGTTTTACAATCCTATAAAAATGTACAAATCAACCAAACAATGATTATTAAACATTTGATTTGAGAGAACAAACATAACAAAATCCTACCTTGTGTTGACCATAGTTGTTATTTTTGATAGTACACCTACTAATGATGAAATAAAAAGTCCAACAAAGACAAAAACTAAAGATAAAAGCAAGAAGGTCCAAAGTGTAAATTCAATGGAGATGCAATCAAGAAAGCCACAGTAGCCTACAAATTGGGAACATGATGAAGTTTTTGCTCTTATCAAAGTCAAAAAGGAAAAACACCTTGCTAATTGTGACAAAGTAGATGGACAAGATTAAATTGAGACTACAATTACCAAGTAGAAGAAAAAAGAAAAGATTATAATGATTTTAGGTTATTCAACTCACATTAAAAATGGGCTAGCATGTAAAAATAAATGAAGTTCCATATTCAAAATCTTCTAGAAAATTTATGATTACATTGAAAGTACTAGACACAACAAGGAATATTGGGCCATGAACATTATAGATAAAGTTTTTTTCAATCTCCCAAAAAGCTTTAGACAAGGCTTGTATGACATGATGATTGAATTTTTTGGCTTAAGACCAATCTTTGAACTGCCCCACACAAAAAACCTTGTGACAGATAATGCATATCAAGTTATCAAGAAATTTAACCTTGCCCCAAATGAAGTCATCAACGTAAATGATGATTCAAGATTTGTAAATAAAAAAGGGCAACAAAACTTTCATACCAATATTGAAAAAAAAAGGATGTTTAAGCATTTTCCAACTACACCAATTCAACTTTGTGATACTACTAGGAACCTCATAAAGTTGATTCAATAAGTAATTGATGTTGCCATAACTCCCATTTGCTTACCAATAGCTAAAGCACCCACCCAACCTAATATGGTCTTAGGTACTAACCCCACTTCACCAAATTATATCAACAAATAGTTCAATTTTTAAAAATGCAACTATTGAAAATGTTGCATCTATTCAATCTATTGGAAGTGCATGGGTTAAAAGGACGTACTCTTTTATTCATAAATGCATGGCTAAAACCACAAAAAAAGGAATAGGTTGTTGCCCATTAATTGAATTAAAACCACAAGTTTAAATTTGGAAAAGAAACGAGCCCAAACCCATGAAAGCACTTTGTTGGAAAAACAATTAGAATATTGAACAAGACATGAGACCATGCCATCAATCACACACAATTCAACATAGTGCAAGCTTTCAACAATTTGACATAGGTCATGATTATGGTGTTCAATTGAACTACAAATAACAACAACGACAATGTAGTTATTATTGACCTCATGAGCTTAATAATAAGGAATTTGATTTGTAAATCAAAGGTGTATGAAGGCATAGACATTGAAACATTTGCAAATATTCAAGAGATTTTTTTAATTTGAAAGATAATGATTACAAACTTACCTTGATTCATATGATGTTTCTTTGTTTATTGAGATAGTAAATCAACTCCATTCGTAATTTGTTGCTAGATCTTTCACGATCTTCAATATGCAATTGATTACTTGCATATTTTGTTACTTTTGTTGTTATAATCATTGGAATCAACAGTTCATCTTGATCATGTGGGCTTGGTTTTAACTCAATTATCACAATAAACAATCAATGTTTGCTTCATCCTCAAAGCTAAGCAAATTATGCAATAAATAACAACAAATAAACACCTTAAGTAGGAACTTAACATGTAAATCAATTTCTTGCATCAACTCTTTGAAAGTTTATTTAAATATCCCAAAATTGTTTATAGAATGACCTCTTTTATGTATCCCATTATAAAACAATTGTAAAATTATATGTTGTCCCTCTTCTTTAAAAGGTGTCATAATCCAATTAATTAAAGGATAACCTTTATCACCCAATAAATAAGGAGGAACTACATATGCTCCTTTGGTAACATCAAATAAATTATGAAACTAAACATGTTTATAAAACCTAGACCTACACAACTCTCTAGAATCATTCACATTTTTTGGCAAACCCATAAACACATCAAAAATGAATTCCTACAATCTACAACAACTTATGCAGCAATTGAATACCTTGGCCTTGTCTTATGGTATAAATAAATTTCAAAATAAGGGATGAGAGGGTTTTAAAATCATGATGTGGGTCCCATCAATTGCACCTTTTATGTTTGGCAACATGTCATGCATTTCTATGCTGGTGTTTATAACCATCGTTGTCACCACATTCACAACACATAACATAAAAATACCCTAAATGGTACACCACATCCAAATTGCAACCCTATTTGTGGTTAAGGTCCCCTTAAGCTAGATAACATCGTAGAACTATTTATTAGAAATCCACCATGGATGAAAACTTTGGTTCCAAGGCAAAAGGACCATTAAGCCGGGTGCAAATGTGAGCCCCATCATTAATTGCCCAGCTGTAGTCCTTCAAATCCCTAGCCAAATGTGAATTACCATGGAAGATTACCCTATATTAGTTATATTATGTGACCTTAGGAACCTTGGTCTATTGGGTGCACCGAAGGCAAAACCATTTACCAAATGGCATTTCTTCCATTGGTGGCACAAGACATCCCATATGCCAACCTTGAAAACATTTGTCACAAATCAACATAATGGCGGCTCTTGAAGCTTGCCCACACAACATACATCGTAGGCCAGCTGGAACCACAACTAAAGATGGGTCCATTTGGCCATCCACATTGGGAAGATGACATGGTGCACAATTGCGCACATGGTCCTTCCATGTATGACCATCTCGGCCTTCCAACAATAACACTTTAGAAAGTAAAACCTTATGCACACATAAAATAACACATCCTACAGTCACATTTAAAGTAGTTTATGTTATCTATTGTAAGTAAACATAATCTCTTTATTCAAACCTTCAAATCTGAGGTCAATAACCACCTCCACATATAGTGGCATAACGCAATGTATCCCAATGTTGGGCAATTGCTAGATTTTCCATAGCCATGGGCATAACATGTCATAATAAGGTGGTTCGTTGTTCACATGCCTAAATCCACACATTAAGATCATCCATGTTGATTATTGCCATCACATCTCTTCAAATTAAGGTTGGTAACTCGAGCTCATGACCAAAAAATAAGAAGTATGGTGAAAAAGATGAAAGAAAAGTTTCTCAATTGAACCTATACCCCATAGCTAGCCATGGTAGTTGTAAATCCCAATCTCGAGTATGGCCTTTATGAAGACCATATCTTCAAAAACCCCACTTCACTGTGTACACCATCTGTTCAACTAACTTGTATGCCTCAAGATGGTCTCGTGAAGTTGTAACCATCACCTTTGGTATTCCACCATTCTCATATAATGTGGCTACTAAGCAAAACACGACTACTAGTTGAATACTTGAAATGGCCAATGTCTTAGCAGAAAACAATGGTGCTTGACACACTGCTTTGGCCACTTCCATCAAACTTGTGGGTGCCTTGGACCTAAGAATAGAACTAGGCAGTTTCCTTGACATTCCACCTATAGTTGGCACCCCAATGGGATTGGGAATGGTGTCCGTTAACACAAATGATTATGGGAGCCACATTCAACATTAAACTTCACCATGCTAAGTATCCAATCTTTCATTAGCACTTCATGGTTCTAGCACTTGCATACTAGCTCTTGTCACCAATGCAACTATGGAAATCATCTCATTAGGATTTGGAACCATAACATGGTTTCCATCATTTGTTGCCCATGACTCATGATCTCTTGACATATGTAGCATCATATCATTTGGTGCCACTAATTTCAAAAAACTAGCTCCACAAAAGAATCCTTAATCCACATCTGACCCATATGATTGGTCATCTTCCTTATCCTTAACCTTCCCTAGCTAGATGCAGTAGATTTCACTTGGGCCGCCATGTTTATGACTAGGGCCTCCAACTAAGCAAACTTGGTTTCCATGGTGTTGGGTTGGCCTTGAGCTGGCTTGGTGGGCGACCTTTTGTTGGCTGCACCTTTCCCCTTTTTGCCTTTCCTAGAACCTTGGCCCTTATTCAATGTGTTCTGTGATTGGCCTTGCCATAATTCTAGGTGAAATGTGAAGCAATTATCAACATCATGCGCATATGCATGACAATGGGAACATGGATGGTTGGGATTAGGGTTGGAAGTTGTGGCTTGTGGTGGATTGGGACAATCCTTCTTCTTGTGAGGCCAACCACACCTCCAACATTTTTCCTCTCCACTTTCTTTTGTTAAATAGGATGCGAAACCACCACTTGAATTTGGTTTAGTCCCCTTGGCCTTGGGTGCTGCAACCTTAGTGGGTTGACTTTGTGATTGTTGGCTCGATGGTGCTAGAAAATTCCTTGGGTTTTCTTTGTTGAACCTAAGGGTGACCACTCGTTCTTACACCATGTTCATTTCAATTCTTTTTGACAACTGAAACACACTAACCAAAGTGGGTTGGGCAAGCTATAATAAAATGGCATCTTACACCTGACGCTTGAGTTCCTTGTCTAGAATCCCATAACAAAACTAGATTGTTTAGGCTTTTGTGACACCATGTGTCACCATGATTAACCTACACATCTGTACATAAGTTTTTCACAAACTCTCACGAGGTTTACGTTGAAAATCTTGCAAAATCTACAACTTATCAGTCCTAACCCCTTGATAATTTCGTTGTAACCCATGGAATAATTCCACAATTGGGTTAAATACATGGGCCCACAACTAGTGGATGCCCTTGCACCACCACCCTTAGTAGTTCCACTACTTGTAGTGGTTTGACTGCTAGTGGCATTTCCACTTGTTGAAATAATGCTAAAAGTTGTTGTTGCAGCACTTGGGGCCACAATTTCCTTAGTGATAGAAACATAATTTGGATACCAATGTAGTCGTCACTCCTTAATCTGAATCTCATGGGCACACCTAAATTCATGATAATCATCCATAGGCGGCCCCTCCAAATGTTGAAACAAACCTTTCCATGCCTTGAAGGGTGTGAATAGTTGCATATTATGCATTTGTTGCATATCACACCAGTTGTCAAACTCTTGGATGAAATCATCTAGCTCAATGGTGCCAACCGCCCCCGAATATTGACGAGGTCCTTTGGTGGCTCCATACATTTCCTCCATGTCCCATAATAGTGGTGGGGTGATAAAACTTGGGCAAATATTTATTTCAAAATCTGAAAAATCTCCCCCAAATGATGATGAAGGTGGTGTGGGTGGTTTGAACTGCACCACTTGCTTAGTGAAACCATTAGTAACATTGTCCTTGTCCTTGAATCTTGTGTCACCTTTATGATGAACCCTAAACCCTGACTTGGGTATCCCCCTTAAAATCCAATCACAAAAATATGATACACCTACGATGGCCCAAACTAAATCTACAAGGATGTTGAACTTGTTGCAACTTAACTAGACCCTCAAAACATAAACCTCGTAATTGAACCCAAGGTTGTTGCACCTTTATGGCTAAGGCATATACACCCACAAAAACATTTCACATGGCCAACAAACTATGGCACATTGTGAACACAACAAGGTGGTTTATTGGTCATCAACCTAGTTTCACCACAACAACAAGCAATGGAACATCTTAGTGGTCAAATCTAAACATATTTGCAACTGTGCCTCCCAATACACCCTAAACCTTGACTAAAACCTAATCAACATGTCTAAGGAAACCAGAAGTTAAATAGGACTTGTTCAATGATCAAGATTGGATGGTAACCTTGTCCCATGCCTAACCATTAACCACACCAATCACAACCCCTAGACTCAATGCGACAATAATGGCACAAATGCGAAGACACATAGTTTTTCACTTGAAGTTTTACATTTAACAATAAGCACCAACTACCAAGAGATCAACCTGAAAGCATGTGTTCACCCCCAAGTTATAGCCAAATGGCACACACCTTAATAATCCCTTTACCCCCTAAAAGCATATGATAACTTGACCAACATGTTAATAAGCAACATGTTCAACCCAAGAAACACAAATGAAGATGCACAACTCATGTAACACAAATATCCACTTTTGTGATTCCCACACAAGAATCATGACAGGAATTCAAATCTTCCACATTTGCTGATGGCATGACATTCCACCACCCATAATGTGCAGAAAATATGATTCACTTGCATAATGTTGAATCGCTAAATGTTTGGTATGAAAAGGTTTGCCACACACCACCCAATGTCTTGGAATAAGCCTCCAAAAGTGTTTGTTTCAAACTAAATTAAAAACTTTCACATTGGAAATGTTCTTCACCAATAATTAACTCCTATAGAAAGCTTTTGATTATGCCTTCATATGGGTGATAACTAAATTCCCAAAGTTGAATGGCAAATAATTCCACAATTGCAAAATCAACCTTTTGCCTCCAAACTTTTTTGTCTCCAAAAGTTTTGCAACTTCACATGCATAATTCTCTTCTCAAGAAACTCAACAATGCAAACGATTTGTCAATCTGACTTTGTATGCAAAAGATATGAATTTCCAAAAAAAATCAAAATGAGAATAAAAATGAATTTTCTATTTGATCTTAAGGGTCAAATCATCCAGTGTATGCTCATAGGTGTGTTATTATCTTATTAGCATACCCACACGATCACTAACCCCTATTCACCCACTAGCTACCCTTAATTAGACGGATGATTTTTTCATCCAAAATTTGGATGAAATATTTCAAATGGATGAACAAATAAATAAGTAAATAAAAATGTTGGTAGGTTTATATTGGTGTTGAAGCTATGCCCTAGGTTCAAAAATGTGGGAAAAAATGAAAAATAAAAAGGGAGGTCTAGATTAGACCCCCTGACCCTTCTTATCTTAAGCCTCCCTTGAGGCACATGAGCCTCCACTCGTGCTCAAGGTTTGAAAGAAAGCTCGAGCTCCTAGCAATGGTGGCTAAAGCTCGATTTTCTCACCACCACCACCCCCCCAACTTTTTTTTTCCTTGCCTTCTTCTTCTTCTTGTCCTTCTTTTGTTCTTTTTCTTCATTGTAGCTGCAACTCCTTGCCAAAAAGAATAAAAAATGAAGTTGGGGAGGGAAACTTCCCTTCTTGTTACTACATTGTTTTATGCATGGCTTGCGGACACCTATTGAAGGAGACCACACGAAGGGCAACAATTGGGACCCACCCCTCCTTGTTGCTATTGCGTCCTCCTTCAAACAACAAAGACCACGCAAGGGGAGGGTTCACCTTCCTGCTTTCCTTCCAAGTTCTACCAACGAACAACTGAAGTTGAAGAGCTTAGAGTGCCCAACAATTTTTCCGTGGCAATGGCGACATTCCTTGCTGCCATTACTACCTACTCTTGTCGACGCTAAAGAAGAGAAAGGGAGGGAAAGAGAGAGGATAAATAAAAAATAAAAGCAAGAAAACACAAGGGGTCCTTTTTTATGTTTTTGAACATCCCCCCCCCCCCTTTTTTCTCTCCAACTTTGCATAACCTTTAAACTCTAGGGATTTGGCCTTGTTTGGGTTCAACTCCCAAAGGGGTTGTACATGAAAAATAGGTACACAAATATCAAAATCACTAAGCAAAACAAATTAAGATCCGCAAATGAATGGTATTTGCAATTTGAACAAAACTCCTTCAAAACCAACCTACAAAATAGAAACCAAAACAAACAACACAACACTTGTTAACCCAAACTCCTGTGCATAACACACACACACAATAGAAAACCAAAAAAACTCAATGCTAAAACAACTCTAGCCTAGTTGTAGCACAAAAACAATTAGTTAAACTTTTGGTGATTCAAAAGACTAATTCACTAGTAACAACACAAGAATCCAAGCCCAAAACATAAAAAACCAAAATCTTGTATAACAAAGAAAACTGCAAAGTAGAGACTATGTTTTGGAATTTCAAATCACCAAAAGTGATTTGAGGTCAAACAAGATGGGATTATATCCCATGACAAATATCCTGAACCCTGTTCACACATGAATTGGTTTGAGATTAATTAATTAACTTATTTAACCCAATTTATCCCTAATTAATTAGGATTTAAATGAGCAATTAAACTAACACGCATGACATACCTACAAAATTGTTTGAAGTTTTCCATGATAACTTGCATTTCTAATCCAATTGGCCAAGATATAAGCCTCTTGAAAATAACATGCACAACATCAACAACTTCATATAACACCAATGCTACTATGGATTTCCTAATTGCAAATAGGTCATCACAAATCAAAAGTTGGCACCATGGGCTAGCTTGTAGATGGTACACGACACTTGGATTTCCATAAGGATGGTTTTTTTATAACAAATATCTTGCTTCAACAAAACAAATTTCAATCTATTAGACAATCTTAAACAACATTGATTTTGTCATTTTGAAATTCTCTACCCATCGATCATCATCATATTCAATGAATAAAAACAAAAAAAACTATATGTTGTTCCTCAACTTCACCCAATGATCTAGCTCTTGTGAGAGAAGTTGGAGAGAATTATATAACTACAAATTATGGAATGTAATTATTATGATTAGAAGTTCTATGTTATTTAATTTCAATAGTTGGGTTTGTTGAGCTAGAAGAATTCAAATCCATAAAGGAAGGAATAACCAACTTTTTTAAATGGTCCATGATTTGAAACACCAACATACACCCTATTAAAAAGGGAACCTATCCTCTATTTCATCCATACCATAAAAGAAATTTAGAGGAAGTTCTTATAACTAATTTGGTTTACATTGAAGAAGAACAATAGGAATAACACCTAGTTGTAAAAACACAAAGAACAATAATAACAATTACATCTAACTATAAAATCACAAAGTACAACAATACCAACATCTAGCTGCAAAAGTGCAAAGAACAACATTAGCAATAATTAATTGCAAAAACACAAAAAATAACAATAACAACATTGGACTATAGAAAATGCAAAGATTAGTAGCAATACCACTTACACCTACAAATGCGCACAAGATCAACATCAACAATTGGCACAAAAATGCATAAATAAGATCAACAACAATACCATTGGGCTACAAAAACATAAATCATTAATAGTAGCAACATTTGGTTGCAAAAGTGCACAAAAGTGCACATCATCAACAATAGGCTACAAAAATGCACAAAATCAACAATATGAACACTTACCTATAAAAACACACAAGAACAATAACACACCACTTGGTTGCAAATGAAAACTAAAAAACTAAAAAAACAAAGAACTTGAAAAAAATTTAAAATTTAAAATTTAAAAAAATAAAGAACTTCAAGGAAAGAAATTTTTTACTTGAAAATGACAAAGATTTAGCTAAAACCTAAAAGCTTGAACAACATGTGCAACATGCAACCACAACCACCACACAAACAAAACTAAACATTAGTTTTCAAATAAGATAATATATAGAAGGTGGAAAGAAAGAAAGTTTAAAACATTAAATGTAACTTTGGCATGCCAAAAAAATGGTACAAAGGAATGACAAATAGAGCATTTCAACACAAATTGAGCTTCATTGTAGAGGCAAATTGAAAAAACAATAGCCTTCATTACAAAAAAAAAATGGGCAAGCTCTAAGTGAAAAAGGAAAAATCAAGCGAAAATGTTCGAAAAGCTTCAACACAACAAAACTTCGACATGCAAAAAAATGATACAATGACACAAAGGTCCACTTCACTACAATATGGAAATGCAAAACAAGTGAGCTTTGAACAAGAGGTAAGAAACGAAGTGAAATGCAACAAAAAACTTCTCACACAAAACTTTGACATGCAAAAAGTTTTGACACAAGGGAACATTGAAAGTACAACGGAACAACAAAAGTTCACTTGAAGGTAATTTATCATCATTTACATGTGTGACTAATGATTCACCAAGGTACACCCACAAACTTTTTTTGAAAAAATTAGCCTTAGATTAAACATTAGGTGTAAATACAAAATCCTTGTGTTAGTTATTTCTAATGTTAGTGGTAGGAGGAAGGTCATTTTCTAAGTGTTAGGTTGGTGTTAGTGGGTCTAACATTAGATTCATTAACACCATGTGTGATTGCAACATTAGTGTATTTACTAAC
>Ga0209208_10010371_pt1 | contig 12097 bp, 7 predicted proteins | sample S1TSphfallax_3_FD_187694 | JGI IMG/M metagenome (GOLD analysis project Ga0209208, IMG submission 187694) | Host-associated microbial communities from peat moss isolated from Minnesota, USA - S1T2_Fd - Sphagnum fallax MG (SPAdes) (version 2) | ecosystem: Host-associated > Plants > Peat moss >...
TTAAATTAAAATTCCATTTTTTTCAATTTTTAAAAAAGTTGGAGTAGGTGGCCAGGATCCCAAGCTAGATTTTGTATTTATTGGTGATAAAGTTTCCTCCAAAAAACAACAAAGTGGTGACAAAACTTTTGATAATACTGAGTACCTTGGCCACTTCGACACATTTTCTCAAATAATTAATTATTTTCGAGGATTTCATTTCAGAACATGATATATATCCAAATATACCATCCAATTCTTTAGTTTTCTCAGAGATTTTTTTTTGGTTGAAGTTTTTGGGAAAATTTTAAAGGTTCTGAAAATAACATGATTTCGTGTTGGACTGGCCTAGGTACTGAAGTAAAATAAAAAAAGTGTTGACATTTCTTCAAAAACCAAAGAATTCCTAATGAATACCCTACCCTTGGGACCCTTGTTGATAACCGACCCCCCCTCCAATAACTGGCCAACCCTGGTTTGTACAATTGTTGGGTGGTTATTGAAAAATTGCACAAAATTAACCAGCCCTTTCATGGGAGTGGCTTCCAAAGAGTGGTTTCAGAGACTCAAGCCCTGTGATTTCAAAACTTTTGGATTTCTTATTATCATAGTACCTGGGCCAGTTCGACATTAGTTATATTAATTTTAGAAATGCTGAATTTTATATTTTTAAAAAATCAGATTTAAAAAAAGAGAGAGAATCTGATGGAATATTTGAAAATATATCAGATTAATTCTCAGATATTTTCACCGATTCTAATGTCAAAATGGAAAGCTCAAAATTAGTTACTTATTCAACAAACATGTGTCAAATTGGCCAAGGTACTACAGTATTGGCCATAAAACCACGAGCTAAATTTTGCTTCCCAGGCAAAACCCTTTAGTGTCTATTGTGTGCACCTTGGATTCTTAAAGAAGAAGAAGAAGAAGAAGATGCCATTTCCATGCCAAAGACAAAAAATAGTTTACAATTTGCATTTAAAACCTTTTGTGAAGAAGGCATTATAAGATGACCATAAAAAGTAATGAAGATCTGGATTTTAAAGACAGATTAAAAAAAAACCCCATCATTACAAAAAACCCACAAAGAAGAACCCATGTTTACCATGGTTTAAACCAATGGAAAAACCCATAGTATAAACCCATGTTTTCATGCCAGTGAGGAACAAATGATTATGTTTCTTCATTCTGCTCCTTCTTTCCCTGTGTCCTGTCCTGTGTGAATAATTGAAGATCAGGGATTGTGCAGGTGACATCTCTTGATCAGTACTACTAATTACAACAAGAAATGCCTTCTTGGGTACTAAGTTACATGATATTTATATCCCAAAGATAGATTCATGATTGGATGAGATAGTTCACAGCTGATGAGATTGGGGAAACACACACAAAAAAAGATCAGCTAGACTTCAGGAGATAATAGAGTTATCCATAAAGTCAGGCGATTAGGGGGCGAGAATGGCCAGTTTCGGCATAAGAGGGCATCAAATGTGTGTACCTGGGAATGAAAATTTTACAAAACCAAATAATTGGGACCCAAACTGGTTTTTCCACCAATTTTGGCAGTAAACTGAACTGAGTTTCATCCTGTCTTTCCTTTTTCCTGAGCGCCTCCACTGCTGCTACATAAACTTTCACTGCTCCTACCTTGTACAACGAGTTTCAGCATTTCATACTGAGATTTGATAAAATTTTCCTTATTTTGTGGATACCACTGAAAGAGGGGATAGGGGGTGAAAGCAGGCCTAAACACAGGGTGACTTTACAGATAACTCTAATATGCTTATTGTTTCCCACTAAATGCATCTCACCCATCAGTGTTATTTTAATGAATTTTCTAATGTAATCAAAGTGGTGATCATCCATAGGAAGATTTAACCAAACCTGGCTATAAACCATATATGAAAGTGCAAATTGTTATTCATCCTTTTATACTTTGGCTACTTATTGGAACCAACTGAAAAAATCTGATGATCTTCACTATTTGATTTTGCAGGTTCTGGTGATTGAAACTTAGATTTTAAAAAAAGGCTTCTGGCACCCATAACAGTAAAACGATCCATACACTATTTTGTGAAATCTTGTGAAACTCAATTTGGGTGTGTAAGTATATATGGTGTGAACGTCAATTTTTTGCGTCAATTGCTTGTTTCCACTTTTGTTCAAGTAGGTGACATTGGTGTTTTTCCATGGACTATTTTGATGATTATGGTTTTTGTAATAGCATACTTTTGTGGACCATGGCCACCTTTTTCTTGGGAGGTGACTTGTGATTTTTGTACATGGTTGATTTTGTGAGATTTTTGGTGGCCTACCATGGGTAGAATGTCGTGCCTTGACACCATTTTGGATATTGTTGTCCATGTCCTTTCCCACAGTTGTTTTCTTTTTTCATGGGTAATCTTTATTTATTTCTTAAGCTTAATTGTGGATCATCGAGCCATGGCTGATTTTGTAATTGGAATTTGAACTTCTTTGTTGTTCCTTCCAACTTCACCATGGATTCTTTTATACTTGCGTTGTTCCTTCTTCCTTCTAGCTTGATTGGATCTAGAAACACACTGTCGATTTTAGGAGGATTTGTGGTAAGTGCATTCATGGAGTTGTTCCTTCCGGCACGGTTGATTCTGCAAACATGGTTAATTTCAAAGGCTTCTGTAATGTAAAGTTGTAAGTGCTTCATTGAAAAAAAAGTCATTGAGTTACTATTTCATTGAAACTTGAAACATGGCTTTTTTTGGAAACTTGAGCCTAGATTTGAACCACTTCATGAGCTCTGGGCCCAAAGGGATAGATCTACTGATTGGGAAGGTCTCCCTTTTGTTTACCTATATAATTTGGTTTCTCCCCCAGGATTCAGAATTTGCAGTGAAATTTTTAATGAAATTTGCATAAAGGTGATTTTGGGGGGTTTTTATTTACAGATTTTAAAATAGTAATAATAATAATAATAATTAAGGAGATTCTATTTTAGGTTCTATTGGGTAGCCAATAATAGAGAAGGAATACTCAGATCTGTTTTGTTGCTTATAGCCAAATTGGGCTAAAACTTCTTGTGGATGATCAGCACTCCAGCTACATCTTCTGGTCTTTCAAGAGCTCCAAACATTATTACTCATCAGTTTTGGGCAGTGATTAGAAACCAGAACAGACGCCATCGGTTATCAAGACGGTTCTGAAGAATCACAACCATTATTGTTCTTTCTTTTATAAATAAAATAAAACTCAAAAGAACCGGTTTTGAAATAGAATCATCACGGTTCTCACAAAGCTGAAAAGTGAAATACCCCAGCCATAAAAGGTGCCAGTTCTGGTCAGTTCTGTGGTGAGAACCGTCGGTTCTTTAATTATCATTTTTTCAAAGAACTTGGAACAGAAAATTCTCTGATTTCAATTTTTGAACAAATTTATTCTTTCTTTCAACTGTAAGAGCAGATCCACCGACAGTATATAGTACTTTGAATGAAGAAGTGCAAACCTTCAAGTATATTTGGCCTTTATACCAGCATCTCTCAAGCAATATGTGACCCCTCCATAAATAAGTCTCTCATCCAAGTTTAGTTATTTACCTTTTTACCAACCTCACCCATAAAACTAAAACTAGGACTGCAAATGGGTGTGAGAGTACTACCCTAGTACCTAGGCTTGTTAGACATTGATTGATTTTTTTTGGATTTTCAAAAAATCTGAAAAAATCTACCCATCCCATATTCTGAAAGCAGCTCTCAAGCACACTAGCTTGATTATTTAATATAGTGCCTAATTAAATATTTTTATTTTTATTGTTGAAAGCAAATGATTTTTTAAAAATTTATTTATTAGGCAACTTGCTGATGAACTAGCCCATGTAGTATGATAATAGCAACCCACTTGGACAATCAAACTATCTAAGCCAATCAATGGCAGGTGTCAAGAGCTGCTGTGCCTTTTACCAGCCTCGACAAACTGTGCAAAATTGCTGGGCCACAAGCATTTTTTTGCTGAGCCAAACCAGTATGTTTTGATTTTTCTTCAACTAATTTTGATTTGTAGGGTCACATACTGAGCACTGGTGGAGTTGCTGCTTTAAATGTGCATATGATAGATACAATGGTGTCTGTAATGTAAGGTCCAGTACAAAGGAAAAAGACTGCTTCTGATTGGCTGGATGTAATGCTTGGCCCAGATGATGAGACTTAAATAGATAGGTAGTCTCACACCTTTTCATACTCTTCAATTTTTTCATGTTTATGGGCAAGGCTTTGAGAAATGTTTATCACTCTATTTTGGATTTGCCAATTATATAACTATGAAACGCCCATTCTTCTAGTTTGCCCGGATGTTCTCTTGTTCTCTCTCCAGCACAGACATGTTCTTCTTCTGTGTAGGGTAAGGACCAAGAAGGGGGGCCATTCTGGGAATGACGGTCTGGTGTAAGAGCATCTCCCACCCCACGCCAGCAAACAACTCCTTTATTTTAAAAATAGAATACCGTTTAATGATCACTGTTCCCACCCACAAATGTCATAAAAAGGTCCTTTTAAACACTCAAAGACCATTTATGTCTTTACATCTGGACGAGTAATAGTCACTGTCGAGATCCATAGTGAAGCAAAGCTTTTAAAGGGGTTAAAATGACCACTGCAAAATGGACCATCAGTACCAAGAACAACAGCAGAATTTGTGCTATCCTGCTGCAAGATTGAATGAAAAGGGGTGTTTGCTGGTGTGGGGGTGGAGATACTATGTAAGGCAGGAGTCAAGCATGGGACCCAAATTCATTGAATAAAATAGCCCGCACTATGCGAAGTTCTAAAGATCTGGTCGAATTTAAAACAAGTGTGACTTTTTTGTGAGAAGGGGGAGAGAGGCATGTTACATAGACATGGCAATATTTTATGAGGCTAAAGTTGCCTCCACATAAACATACACTAAAAAATTCTATCTGTTTGTTAAGGATGGACAAATTTAGGGTTGGAGGGTTTAGGGTTTAGGGTTTAGGATTGCAAGAGAGGGGAAAATTACAATCCTTTGGATCCACCACCACCTTTGGTCTGATACCGATGCGGACAATTGTCCTTCCAACCAACAGAAAGGAATGGTTTACCCTGGAACCCAGACATCCCTGAAGAAACAAAACAATGCTGCCGATTAGGGAATTGGCAGAAAGACTAATAGTAACCATTGGTCAAAAGCCATGATATTGAAACGTGGACTATTCCCTTAACCCCTGGTCGGAAAATCACGGGTGATGGGAATCATCCTATGTAATCATCCAATATCCGAGGATCCCATCATCCTATGTAGTCATCCAATAGCCGAGGATCCCATCATCCTATGTAATCATCCAATATCCGGGGATCCCATCATCCGATGTAATCATCCAATATCCGGGGATCCCATCATCCTATGTAACCATCCAATATCCGGGGATCCCATCATCCTATGTAACCATCCAATATCCAGGGATCCCATCATCCTATGTAATCATCCAATATCCGGGGATAAGAAGCCCGGGCTTTTTAGGACAGAATGGGTGGGGCGGGGTGGGGCAAGGGAGAGGGGGGAGGGGCATGGAGGCTGCATGCATTCTCATCAATGTTGGATGACCTGATATCACATCATTTCATGGCCCGACAACATTCCAAGGTGTTGAGCAAGCTTGTTGCTGACCATCTGTCCATTCATTTAGTTCATTCATTCATTTGTTCGCTCTTTTGCTTTCCCAGTACATCCCATTACAGAGCTCAGGATTGATAGAGGGAGACCGTTAAATATACTGAGAAACGAATGACACGCAACTATTTCCAATCAAAAAATCATGCAACGAATGGACAGATTTTACTCCAATGGATGAATGTCAGGCATATATTTCCAATCAAAAAATCATGCCAAACAAAAATGGACAGATTTGACCACAATGGATCGAAAGGCAGCCCTTTCTTTTTCAGTGCCATATTTCAAAAATTAAAAATCAAATCAAATCAAAATCTGGCATCTGATACCAAAATTACAAAAGGGTGATTATGTTTTTTTCTTTCATATTATTTATAGCCAAATTTGGCTAAATATTCTTAGGAATTATTGTCACCTCAGTTTCTCATAAATTTGAGAATAAAATCAATTTTCCATGTTTCCATGCACTGGTAACATGGAAAATCTATTTTTGTAAACTACTTAATACAAATGAACTTAAGTAATCATAGATGAAAGTGAATTCTAAAATGGTGATTTTAAAAGCCAAATACAAAAAGGCATGAAACTAGGGAACCAGGCACAAACAACCATGTCAAGACCAATGTTGGGCAACTTTTTTTTTTCCAATTATTTATTTAATTTTCTTTTTTTCAAAATGTTAGATATCTTTGTTTCTGTTTTTTTTTAAATTATAAATGGAATTCAAAAAACCCTCTTGTTCTTGTTTCTTTTGAAACTCTCAAAATCAAAGACCATCCAATCTGGGTTTTTTTTTTTTTAAAAAAACCCTGAAATTAAGAGCCAGTAGTTAATAGAAGGTTATTTGACCAGTTCTTAGATTTGTTTTGAGAACTACAACAAACATATTATATCAGATTTGGTTGCTAGATTTTTTTTGACATATATCTGTAATTTTGGCTACACACTGCAATTTAAAATATAATATTAGGTAGAATAATAATATAATTAATTAATTAATTTAAAAAAACTTCAAAGTTGGGTGATTAAAAAACTCCAAAAAAATTATTTTCTGCCATTCTGAAAAGAAAATCCCCATCAAGGATTGTGGTGACAGGAGTTCAATGGTTACAATAATAAGTTGTAAAGTTACTGGCTAGGTCAAAATGGAGGTTGTAGAGCAATTAACAAATTGTGTTGATTGCGGGGTCCTCAGACTATGCCCACCACTCGAAGACTAAATTTTCAATATATATATATATATATATATATATATAATATCAGATAAATATGGAGAGGACAATGAAATCTGATGGAAGAAGATTTGAAGCAATATATAAAATAAAATAAAATAAATAAATAAATAAACAAGACAACCGACCACAACCCATTTGCATGTTCCTTCATATCAACTAGATTTTGAATAGCCCCCCAACATATCGACCGGAGTGTCGTCATCATTTGAACTGGCCTGGATCTAGTCAGGTGGAGAGGAGTGCAGCCTTTATAACATAAGTGGGGCTCAACCCCCGACCCTTGTTACGTGGGCTGCTTAATAATTTATAGTATGTTTGAAGCAAAGTTTTAAGGAGGAGTTTCTCTCCAAAGACTGACTTCTTCTTCTTCTTCTTCTTCTCCTTTTTTTTTTTTCCTTTTTTTTTGTTGAGTAGTCTTATTTTATTCAGCATTAAGTAGTTGTTCCATATCATGTTTTGTCTTATGTGTGGATTATTATTGTATTTTGAAATTTTATTGGGGTTTAGAAGAAGAAAAAATGTTGCCAGTTTGAAGTGTAGTACTTTGTGATTGAGGGATTGCAAAAATTGTTGTGTATGTTGTTGTCGTCTGCATTACTTTACAGGCAGCAGCACTGACTTACATACTTGGCCAGCTGTGGACTACAAGAGTTGTTGTTTTTGTTTCTGTCTGCAGTTGCTTGGAACTCTAAATCCAATCGTCAATTGGAACCCAGACATCACCGTACAAGAGACAAAGAGAGAACACACTCTAAAGCCAATGGTCAATTGGAACCTAGACAGCACCATACAAGAGGCAAAAAGAGAGTGATCGAGTGAGCAACATCCACCTTCAATCACCACAAGCACACACTCAAACTGGAATAATTTTTATTTGTGAAACTGAATTTGTGCCATATATTGGGGGCTAGGTGTGGGGGGAGAACCAAAGGAAGACATACCATAGCTACTAATAATGTTCAGCATAAAATGGTTCATTCATAAAAAGTCTAGCCAAAAAAAAAAGGAAATTTTGTATTAATATTTGTAGAAATTTTTGAGAATCAAACTCTCATGCCAACCATTGCGTTCCTATATTACAAATACACAACACAAGGTGTACTTAACATACTTATTCCTCAACTATTGAATTTTTTTTAATTAAAATTTGAAATTATGTTTTTCATGCGTAGTTCCATACTATTATATGTTCACCACATAGGTTCTCAACCAATTCTACGTTGCTTTGTGGCCTTGATTGTCTCTCACCTTTGCACACCTTTGTAGACCATTGCAACATCCTTGGCACAACACATCTAAGGCTCATGTGTGTCTCCCGTCGTTTTTGTAGACGTCTATAGACCATCAATTTGTCCTCTATACACCATGTCCAAGGATTGTGCATTTTCATCTTGCCATCATCACCAATTTGCATGGATTATATCGTCTCCACCAAATTACACAAATGCTTCCACTTCTAGAATTTAATGTGCATTCAAAAGTTGAATTTTGTAATCAAACAACACAAACAAACAAGTTGAAAGTAAAAACAACAACCTTTTGATCTTGTTACTATAGTTCCTACCCAATAAAAAAGACAATCAAATCTGTAGTGAACGTTTGTATCAAACAAGATGACAAATGTGTTGCATGCAATGACAAAAAAATTGCATAAAAAATTCAAAGATGATTGTTGTTAGAAGGTAAATTTTTACTTGCACTTTTTTATTTTTTATTGTGACAAAATTTTATTTGAAAAATTACCTCCACTATTTTAGAATGATAGGTGACCATCTCCATTGTTTTCAATCCATATTATAATGAACCATCTAGAAGGAAAGTAAGCGGCTAAAATGATGCCACTAATTTAACAAGTATGTTGATTTTGGAAAGGAGACATTTGCTTAGATTTTTAGAAGTTTGGTGAGTTGATCATTAGGATATAGCCATTGATTTAAATTGAGTTTACTTGGAAAGATTTTTTTTATGATGTAAGGTGAATCACTATCTTCCGAGGTAAGTTCCCTTCACACATAAAAATGATACAACTTTTTAGTTTCTAGGAACCACCAATTTCAAGGGAGAGTTTAAACGAGTTTTTTTAGTGATGGACTTGGAGTAATTTGGAATACAAGTCTGTTTGTAAAGTCTACATGTGTGCATGTTTGGGTGTGAAGTTTATCTTGACTATAGTTTTTTAATTGTTTTTTGCATTTACTTGTTTGCACAATAGTTGAATCATGGATGACATTAATTATGGCAAAAGGCAATCATGGAGGAAGAAAAGCATGTGTTCCCCCTTGCATGGTTTGCAACGATAATAAGAAGAATGAACCAAGGAGGTAATTACTTCCATGTACTATTGTTGTTTTATTACTATTTGTCTTTGTCTTTTAATTATTCAATGATTATTAATGGAGTTTAATCCAACAACAATAATAAGAACATAATAGTGTTAAATTTACAAATTTTATTCTAAATCACCCTTTTAATGTTATAGTACCACCCAAGTTTACTTGGGCCAATCTAGAGATCAAAATATGGGTGTTATTAATTACACCTAGTAAGTTGGGCAAACTACAACATTATTTGAAATTCTCCACAATAGAACAAAATTTTAATTTCCTATCGGTCAAGAACTCAATTTCCTATAAACAACATTCATTGTAACAAAAAAAATGTATAACATTGAGGATCACACAAATGAATGTATATTAACAAAATGGCAACAACATCCCCAAATCCCACAACCCACTTAATGTTTTATTGGAAATAACTAGGACCTAGTAGACCGTGACCTAGACTCAATCATCATCTCCATCCCTCATGCCACCATTAAGGAAAACAATTTACAAACATCTAAATTTGTCCCCAGTAATCATGCATCTTGTGTAACAAAAAAAGAAACATACCATTAGCTTCAAATGTTTTGCACCAAAAGTAAAACAAATTTATCTTTACACACTTGCACACAAATATGTTCCAATCCCCTTCTCATATCCTCCTTTGCACCATTTATCTTTTTCCATCCACATTATTTCCATCACAATCTTCTCAACACCAACATCATCACCAAACTTCTAGCCTCACATGATATAGGACTACCATCGTTGACATCCTTCATGGGTGCAAAGACAAAAATTCCCAAAGTCACCATCACCAATAGACTTTTCAAAAACTTTAAACTTTAAAATGTTTATCAATTGGTTGGACTTTTTTCAAGTTCACATGCCATCTTGGATGTGAAAAATATTGTTGGAGACCCAAATACCAAGTATTGATGAAATTATAATCATTCTTTTTTTTTTTGAAATCATCATTTAAAAGAAAAACACATCCTTATAGAAATTCCTTAAGCTTATATGTACTTCCATGCTAGATTTACTCATGTTAGCCAACCTGATTAATGGGGGAGAGGGATATTTGTCATTTTAGTCAAGGAGCTGATGCCTCGTATGATGATTAAAATATGATCAATTGCATGTAAGATTTTATGCTTGGCACTTGGTGGCTATTAAGTAAATGAATACATGTGGATGGTTAGTACATAGCTAATAGCTATCCTTTGTGGTTACTTATGGAACATGAATACAATGAAAAAGTTAGAACATCTTCCTCATCTACAAGGTAAGGGTGTAAATAGATATTGAATGCCTACCATGTATTATCTTATGGACAATAGAAGGATATGTCCAAAACAAAATTCAAGAATGTAATATAATTTCAAAGCCTAATTCTTCCAAGTTCTTTTGTGTCCATGCAAATGTAAATCAATCATGAGAATAAACAAACATAGATTATTGGGTTTCATTGATAAAATGCCTTTTGGTCCAAGTAAATATTGAAGATGTAGAATTTAATAATGTATTTTATGAACAAATTTGAAATATTTACCATTTAACAATGTAATTGTTTGGGTAATTTTTCAATACAATATATATTACCATGTAGGAACATATGAGTAAATGGCTTATTGGATGTGACCTTAAAAGTGAAGATGGCAATGAATTTAAAATTAAACAATGAACTTGTTTCATCCTTCGCAACAAGTAATGATATTTGAGAAGACAAATTAATTTTTTTAAATGTGACTTTTAATTCAATGATTGAATTTAAAATGTTAAATATCTTAACATATTTTAGCAAGGTATTTGATAAGCTTTGAGAAAGTATATCACTAACAAACATCAATAACAAGTTCCAAATGTTTTCATGTCCCAGATATCAATTTGAAAGTTTGCAAGTTTCATCACATGTTATTGTTGGGTTGAACACTAAGATCTATTCATGTTGAAATTAACATGTATTTTGAATGAAAGTGTTTAAGAAGGCTTGGACTCCATCACTCATTATTGAAATGGGCATGGTGATGTGTAGAGCTTCTCAGGAGCATGAACATTAAATAAAGTCCTCACAAATAAGGTAGATTAGATGATGAGTCATGAAATATCTTGTTTGGCAAATAGAGAATTGACATTAGTTGTGGAAACCCTTGTGTTGAAATTCATTTTTAAATGCTTAAAAAAGGGGAATGTAAACTCCTACCCATACTGGGTTTCCTACCAAGCTTTTTTAATGTGTTTAAAACATCAACACCAAAATGAGACGTCAGTCTTGTTGTTGTTGAAAATTCACTCTCAATGCTTTAAAACGGGGAATATATACACTCCTTCCCATAGTGAGTTTCCCACCAAAGCTTCTTTTAACATGTTTTAAAATATCAAATGCCAAAATGAGACATCACTCTTCTTGTTGTTGAAATTCACTCTCAATGCTTGCAAAAAGGGGAATGTACACTCCTTCCCATAATGGGTTTCCAATCAACCTTCTTTAAGGTGTTCAAAACATCAACACCCAAAAAAATGAGACATCACTCCTTGCCAAGCAAATTGTGACCAAATGTAATGCAATTTGCATTATGCAAAACTCCATCTCCTCACATTCAACGCCTTTTGTTGAAACTGATGTGCACATGTGGACATAGAAAATTAACATACCAATTAAGACACCCAGAAATATGGCTATAGTCAATGGGCAATGGAATAATCACCTAAGGTTTCATACCAGTCCAAAAAACTCCCGCCCCTTCTCAGAACCGGCGGTTCTTTGAAAAATCAAAGAAGCGCCCACCCAACACTGGCTGGAAACTTGTTTGGGGGTTGGGGGGGGGGAGGGATTGAGTGGGGTCAGAGCTGGTAAGTGCAAAGGGTCAAAAGCTGAGAGTTATTATGAAGCCCATTAATGGGTGT
>Ga0209208_10010372_pt1 | contig 12093 bp, 5 predicted proteins | sample S1TSphfallax_3_FD_187694 | JGI IMG/M metagenome (GOLD analysis project Ga0209208, IMG submission 187694) | Host-associated microbial communities from peat moss isolated from Minnesota, USA - S1T2_Fd - Sphagnum fallax MG (SPAdes) (version 2) | ecosystem: Host-associated > Plants > Peat moss >...
CCTGCTGAGATTTTTTTTTTTGTTATGGGATTCGTAACTGCCGCAGGTTCTGCCTAGTGTTAAAAAGGCAGAACGTCGTGTGACACACAGACACACACCATGTTAGCTTTTATATATAAATACAATATATTTAGTATGGATTATCACAGTAATTTAATTACAAAGAAAATAATATTTTATTTAGAAAATGAATTATAAAGCTTATTTAATAAAGATACAGGAATTGTTTTACTAAAAAATATAATACTTTGATTACTGAAAATTAAAAATAATTTCATCATGAATAAAAATTACTGGAATTTAGTTACTAAGTATTACATCAGTTAAATTGAACATTGTAATATTCAATTGCTGAAAATTGCAATATTTAAATTCCTGAAATTTTTACAGGAATTTAACTATTAAAAAAATATAAAATTTCCTAAGAATTAAAATAATTGGATTTTTAAAAATCACAACAGTGGAATTACAAAAATTATGGTAATTAAATTACTAGGAGTTATTGGAACAAAAATAAAAATGTGTAAATACAATGAATTTGTTTCTTGATATCTATATATGAAGGAAGGTTGTTTGTTTGTTTGTTTGTCAGGTTGATATCTACAAAATGGGGATGTCTGGCGAAGTGTTGTTTGTGCCATTGGAAAGTTTTTGATGTGCATGGTGTTGAAGTTGCGACATTTAGAGCTCTGTAGCAAAAGTTGTTGATTATCAAACCATTTTTTGACTGAAAATTCAATTAAATCGATTTTGAAAACTAGATGGGAATTTTTTTCACCTCCTCAGGTCGGTGGCATGGGCGAGATCCCCCCGCATTAATCCCTTGAAGCTACTATATATATTGATTCTCAACACTGTATCCCAACACTATATTAGTTCTTTACAAGGCAGGGCCAAAAACTAGTCCATGAAGGGTACACCTTACAACTATGACCGATCGTTTTCAATAAGGTTTCTGTACATTGCTCTGTTGCATTTTCACTTTAAACAGGTTTTGTAAAGCTCAAGATGACGCATCAATAGCTTTTTAAATTGTTGAGAATGATGAAGAAATGAGGAAGATATAAGACTCGAAAGTGGGAGGGGTCTAAATGCTAGCTTTTCCTCCTTGAATGAGGATTACCTCTTCTTGTCTGTCTGTTGTTCGTCGTTTCTAGACTTCAAAGAAACATTGTAAAAAACTTCCTGGCGCACTCATGGAAGGCCACGAAATCTGAAAAATCTGGTATTAATCGGAAATAGCGGGCCGATCGGTGATGGGCGGGTTTACCCTAGTAGGTATGAAACGTTGAAAACTTGAGATTAGGGTTTAGTAACACCACCAGCACCAGTGACTGGTTGTAGGGAAAGAAAAGAAAAGAAAAACAAGGTGAAACTCAGGTTAGGCTAGCACCCAATTTGGTCCCCTTTCCAATGTCTTTTTTGCCTTGCCCTAATAATTAAGGGTCAACATGAGTGTCACGTTGGTGTATTGTTTTTGATATATCGTAGGGCAAGGGTATATATATTTTTTCAATTTATTTACACAATGGGTAAGGTATGTTATTGAATTTTTCATCAGGTTAGGGTCCAGGTCAGGGAAAAAATTCAATAATTTTGGGGATATGTGTGAGGTCCAGGTACCCAATTATCATGTACCCTTGGTTACAGTTTTTAGAAAATGGTGAAAAGGGTAAATAAGTTCATCTTATTTAATTAAAAAAATGAAATTTGGAACACACTCAGTCTCTGCCCTGCCCTGCCCTGCCCTGCTTCACACACTTACCTTGCCCTACTTCAAAATCTGGCCTCTAGGGATCCAGACGGTGATTTTAGGGTTTAGGTTGCGTTTTAGGTTTCAGGGTCGATGGAGCAGCAACAATTTTAGGGTTAGAGGTGGCGATTGTAGGGCTTTAGGTGGTATTCTCACTCTAATGAGATTTATACAGGTTTGAAAAACATAACTGGTTTCGACTATGGGTATTTAAAAATTATATCCGAAGTTATGAAATGGGTAATTTTCTTTTTCAAAAATATATGTCCTTGGGCATGCATTCTGTTAAGGTATATTGACTTGGAGAAAACATGGTCAAAGAAATAATATACCAAACTAATAACTGGTGGGTAGATTTGGGTAAATTATATAGCTACACAACAAATGGTTAACATTCAGCATCAATGTTTTGGAGGAATTTTTAGAACATATAGCCAAAAAGACAATCAATGGACCTTAGAAAGATATCAAAAATATGAAAATCATCCCTGAGAAGATGTAGCCAAATTTTGAGTGTCAAACGGAATGCGAAGTAAAAACTTTGTGATCAACCCTTTATATTCACGGCTACACAATACAAATCAAGTTGTAGGAATATGTCATGCATCATGTCTTGCTAGTGCAGGACATATTTAAGCCGATTTACCATTCAAGCAACATGCCATCATTTCATACCCTACATGGATGTTCTGCAAAGAAACCGCACCCACACCTGCAAGATTTGTGGGGACGGGAAGGGAGGTTTATTTGTACAAAACTTTGGTAGCAAATTCTTGGATTTTCTTTTTTTTCTTAAAAATAAAACTGCATATGTAACTGTGAGTTAATTCATGAAAACTGCTGATACTTTGATGTTTCTCATACATCTGGAACTAGGGATTTTCCCATTCTGATTTTTTTTCCTCAAAAGATCAGAACCCGAAGGCTCTTTTAATTTTGGAGAATTTTAATGAATTGGAACCACCTGTTGCTTTTTTCTTTATGGAAAAAATCAAATAGCCACACAAGACTGGTTTTTACATTCAGAGGAAGCTAACCCCACCTGCGGAAAGCGGTTAACAAAAGAGCGCCCCACAATAATAATAAGAGTTTTGTAGTCGACATTGAAATCAGTGTTGGCCGGTTCTTGATATTTTTTTCAAGAACCGTCGGTCCAGTTTTTTTCTATTTATTTAAAAATCTTATCACTATTTATTTATTTATTTAAAATTGAATCCCCTTGCTTCTGGGCAAGAAGTTAATATGACCAGGTTATGAATATGAAAAGGAAATTCCATTTTAAGAACCGCTTGGTATCAACTTTGTGGACAGGTAAGAACTGCTGGTATTAATAAGGGTTGATTCTTGTTGATAACCTTATGGGAACCGATCAATTTAGTGTTTTGTAAAATTATTATTTTTTGAATTCAGATAATTAATCATTTATTTTCACATAGCAAATAATATGATATTTAATAATTGAAATATAATGAATAGTCTATGTGATTTACTACCAACCAACTATAAAATCATATTAGATAATTTAGATTATAAATTGGATTAGGATTAATTATATCTATTTATCAGAAATAAAATTTAAAACATAAAAAATTAAATATAAAATTACAATAGTTACATATAATTCCAAAAAAAGTTACTTTTAAAAATCAGTTTTATTATCAAGAAAATATAATTCATTGTAATACCTAAAGTTCCAATGATGTATTATATAATATGTGAAATATAGTTAAAATCTCATATAATATATAATATGTTAAAATAGCATATAAATGCATATAAATATGCATAGGTAGGCTTGTTTAGGTAATGTTTTTTCTAGGGCAAAATCTTGCCAGGTGGTGAAAGAAACAATCAAGTTGTTCATTATGGAATGGCATTGCCCTTGGTCCTTAAGGTTACAGCCAAAGTAAAAACTTTACCTCCATCATAAAATGACATAATATGACCATTTGGCATCTTCAAATTGGTTTAAGAGTGAGCCAAAATTTTATGTGCAAAAATCCTGCATGGAAGTGTAGTCTCTTGCATATGGGTAGAATAAATAAACAAATCAATGAATTAAATGAAATGAAAAGTAAGCAGGCCATCATCTAATGACATGCACCTTAAACCTTGAAATGCACCTAATTCATTCAAACAACAATTAAAATTTTACACCACTGAAACCATTTCCAATAATTACCATCCGTTTTTTCGTCATTAGTGTAATAATAGGGCACCCCATGACCATGTACAAAAGGGAAGTGCTTGCCCCCAAAAACCAAAAAACGACTCCACTTAGTAGAGGAATTGCTATAAAAGGACCATAATACCTTGACAAATTTTACACACCTTTGTTCAATAATTTATTTTCATTCAACAAATAGAATATTCTTGAGAATTCTTCATTTTCCTTCATAAAATTTATGTATTTTGAAAATTAGGATATCTGGAAATTTGAGCATTCTGAATATATAAATATTTATATATGATAGTAGTGTCAAAAATGGTCTAGGTACTATGGTAAAATTGTAGTGTGCCCTCTCCATGCTTTAGGAAATTTCTGCAAGGGCTTTTTACTTATTAGGGTTTATGAGGGACATTGATTTTTTTAAAATGTTGCAATCAAATATTTGGGAGCAAAATTTTGCACTACTGCACAAAAAGTATTACTTATAAGGGAATATTTTGTTGCAATAAGCCCTTGATAGAGCAACTTTTTTGGAAAAAACTTAACAAAACTTTCAACTATTAAAATTTTAAATTATTTCTAAAATGTAGTTTGGAAATAAAATAATTTATAGCAAATTGACCAAGGTACTCACTATTTGTCCAAGGATGTAATCATGCCCTAATTTTTGGGCCCTTCTTTCTAGGCTTTCTAATTCTTCTTTTAAAAAGTTTTTGATGAAACAAGTGCACATTTATGATTTTCAAATTTAAAAACAATAAAATATTTAAACATATATATTTTTAAAACCTTTTTCAAAATTAAAAATTGGATTAAAATTATACAATAAAGTTCGACTTCAACTTACAAAACATAGAAGTTGTGATAAGCTTGTTAAACCCTACGTTGGTCAACTTCACTTCTCTAGGGCAATTTGCTTTAGACATGATTTACATTTTGAAACTCACATCAAATTCTTGGGTACTTCCCATTAGCAATTTCAAGAATTCCAAATCATTTATTTTGTAACAGATTTTTAATCCAACATCACTTGGTTCACAATTCAATGAACTACCTTGGCCAAAAACATGTAATCTCCTTCCCAAAATGTCAACTCCTATTCTTAACTGTTGTAAGCTCTCACCAAAAAACAATTTCATTTATACATACTTATATAAACAAAGTTGATGTTCCTATTGATGTCCATCAAGTTATTTGAACATTCCCACCATGTTGGTCTATTGTGACCCTCCATGTGTTGTCCAATTGCATCTCATATTTATCCCATATGTTTTGCCCAAATGTATGCATGTCTTGCTTATATAATGGGGCCAATACACTATAGTATCCCATATGTTTTGCCCAAAAGGTATGCATGTCTTTCAAACATAATGGGGCCAAATACATTACTAATTCTTTTGCATGGCCTCACAAGTTGAAAGTTTATTATTTTTGGTAAATGTGTATGCAATTATAACGCTTCATTTTTAAAAGAACTTAATTGGACTTAGGAGAAGTCCCCAACTAATTACATGTGTAACATTAGGGTTTTTCAATGTTTGTCAACCCTAATTTTAACCATCGTTTGAGCAAAATTTTGGTAAAATGTAATATTTTACTATTAGACTATTATGTTCATGGAATATTTTGCATGACATTAAAAAATTATCTAATTTATAAATGAATGTTGTTTGGTAGTCCAAGGTAATATGCATACAAACAAATAAAAATGACAATTCACTCATTATTCCAATTTTTAAATCCATTGAAGTCCTATTGTTAAAAGGCATTAGACCCTAAATTCTAATGATAATGTGTCTAGAACCTTCTCATTTGATGCAATGTGACTTTGTTGTCAAAAATGGTTGGACCATCAATTCTTTTACGTGACACAAGGTAAGTCAAATAGATGGTTCAACCAACAACTTTGTTGTAGATGGAGGAATTTTCTTATGGAATATAATATAAGAAAATGTAAGTGATTTGAACATGCGTAAATGGAATGTGTGGTTTGCAAGGTTGGAAATTTTGGCCCTTTACTCACATATATATTCATTCGAAATAAAAGGTGAGTGAAATTGACAAACCATTTGCAATTTAAATATGATGTTATGTGTGTTTTATCTAATTACATCTCATTATTTTGTTTAAATATATTCCTATGTGTTTCATTAAATTTGTATCAAATAAGACTTTTTCATTTTTTATGTCAAAAAATTATGAACCACATAATGTTAAACTTTTTGGACCATGCATTTGGAGGACGTTGTCAAATTTGTTCTACTCCCAACATTGTAACCATCTATTGGTGTGGGTGACAATATTTACAATCATATCTAATGTTGTGAGTTCACTTCTTCATGAAATCAAAGGATTGAACATTGTAGGACCACTATGAAAGTACAATGTGTATATGGGCCATTACATCAATATATATAAGTAAGATAATTTGTCCTTTACTACTTTGTAAATTGAATTATAGTTTTCAATTTATGGCCCATTTTGTACCCATAATCTACTTTCAAAATTTAGTGAATTTATAATGTACAATTGTTGAAATAGGTTTTTTCTTAATAGCATTATCAACAACTTCATCCATCATACTCAACAATCAATCATAAGCTTGCAAATTTGAAACATAAATGTAGCCGAAAAGAACACCTAAACCTACCCATTTTGTTACATTCATGTGAATTGTCCACATGTACATTCAAATACACTTTTATTTGCTAGTCGCAACCTTGTCATTTAAAAAAGTTACCCATGATACTACATGTGAAAGAACTATTACTTTAGTTGAATTTTTTTGTAAATTTAAATACAAATTGTTTCATGGTGGCATTTGGCAATTAGGTTGTTTTTTAAGTTTAACATAAACTGTACAATGAATAAAAAACCTGATGAACTAAAAAAGATGTTTTAAAACCTTTAAGGTGATGTGATTATAGGGGTCAGGATTATTATTTTTGTTTAAGCTCACCCTTAGCTTCTTGTGTTTCAAAACTCAAACCAATTATCATGTTGAGTATATGGCTAGTCATATAAAAATCATAATACGTAATTTATTATCATGCAAAATAAATCAATACTAGAAAGGTAGAATTGATGACTAATACCAAATTATTTCATTAATAGATTAAAGTTTTATACTAGTACATTAACATTGGGTTTTTTTCAACGAGGCAAGAATTGAAGATAGAAATAAAGAAATTGGATTTTATTTTTACCAACATTCACAATTGTGCCGTATATCAAGTAAGTCTTTCATTATGATAAAAATAAAATATGTCAAATGAATATGACATGCTTATAGGATAGATGTGTGGATGTATTTGTAAACATGTTGAAAAAATTTCAGTTATCATAAAGAATGTACAAATGGACTTGGATTTAATGTTACAATAACATCATTGAAAATCATGAGTTGTGTTTGAATCTACTTATAAAAAATGCAATTAATTGATTGATCATGATGATATGATAACCAAAAAAGGTTGTGTGGATTTGTGTAATGGTGTAAATTAATAAAACATGGACATTATCAGGAAGCTAAGTAGCAAAGCACAATTTTGTAAGTGAAAATGGCATGTTGTTCAAATTTTAATGAGAGAAAAAACATGTGAACTACCCAAAGTTCATGCAATATTACTTTTTTCCTTTTTTCCTTGAAGTTCCCAAATACTATGAATATTTTTAGTTAATAATATTTAGTCCATCTTTTTATAGAAATACATATCTAAAATAAAAACATGTGAAATATATAATCATAAAACATTTCGTTGATATTATAATTCATTTCATGTCATAATGTTTAAGTTTTTTGTTCATCAAGTTTGCTCCTTGCTACTAACATTTTTTGTGTAGCATAATGCAAGCATGTATCAAAAGAATGGATCAAAAAGGAATTACATGTGCATGTTATTCTCTACTGTCATCAAGCTATATTTGGTTTTTCCTTACCTTGAATATTGTGCTTTTATTTGGTGGTCATAAATTAGAAAATGTGTCTTGTCATTCATTTTTTGTATGCAATTTAATTAACATTGTCCATACTTATTAATAGTCTCTATAACATGGTAGATATTCAATCTAACTAAATTCACCAGTCCACAAAACTAATATGCATTTTATTTCTTTAGATTTCATGATGAACACCAATAGTTGAACATTTGGATATAGTGAATTGCCCAAATTAATTAGAAATTTAACCAATTCAAAATGTTGCATATTTGCAAGATCTTGACAAATTATGAATCAATCAACCAAGGGGATGCGATTAAAAGGGTTGCGAAGGCATGATTACACTCAATAGGATGATCAATGTAAGTTCTTTCACACCCAAATGTACTTGACGAATTATAATGCATGTATGTCCAAGGCATATCCATTTAGAATGATAATATACATTGAATATGTTGGGCATATGGTCACAATCCGTAATTTTTTCTTTTGTATATTGAAAACAACTTGTGCTTGACATGCTCAATTATAACTTAATATTAGTTGCATAATAATCATATTTTTTGACAAGCTTAATTTTATTTTGTTGAAATGGTACAAACATCAATTATTTGCATGTGGACAACCCATGGGTATTTGGACACAATAATATTAATCCATGTAGTTATTACCACTACATTTGAATCATTATGTTGACATTTCCATATTACCATGCATTGGATTTATTGCATATTTTCTTTCATTCTATGTGCAAATATGTGTAGTGCAAAGTAACAAACCACCATGTTCGAAAGAAAGGCATGATATTCAAAAGGCCACATCTACCAAAACAAATGGAAACACCTCAAGATCTTTTTGTCTCTTGTCTTACAACAAATCAAACATAAAAGGATAAGGCCACATTGTGCCCATGCTTGGACATCATTAACCATCTCAGTAAACAATAGAAAGGAAAATAAGTTAAATAAATTGCACTCTACATAGAAAGGGCTGAAAAGATACCCAAAAAAATATCATGCTACACCCAATAAAACCAAAAAACATATTGCTTAAGTAAAATGCAAGTCAATTTTTATGTTAATGCATTTCCCAATGATTCATAGACAAGGTATTTTAGGTCTTTTACGAATGAGTTTAAATCGTTAGCCCATGTGTTTTCCATTATAAGCCAATAGGCTAATGTGACTTTGATGAAGTTTATAGAAGGCATGAAGTGGAAGTAGTATGGGGGAAGGGGATGTGGTTTCCTTAAATCAAATGCAAATAAGGAGAATGTAGTTAAGTGCCTTTTACGCTTAGTCATTTCGAATAACACTACCCCCTTCCTCAATCTAACTGCGCTTGTTGGCACAGAGTTAGCCAAGGCTTGTTATTCGACACTTGTCATAATCGTTGCTATTTTAGCCAACACATAAGATGACAAATAGTTCATAATAGGCATTTGATTCAACATTCCAACATACATGAAAATAAATTAATCCACTAGAATGGGTCATGGTTCTAGAAGGTGGGTCCTAAACAATACATAATTTGCCATTTAAAAGGTAATAGGAACAATGTATAAGTACTTGCAACAATTTGTGTGCCAATTTCTCTCATGAAACTTAGTACATAATTGTTTCAAACTCCAAAACACCAAATCACATGCATGAAGATAAAAGATTATGTGGAAAGGACAAGATAACAAAAGTACCTGCAACATTTTATTTGTCGATTTGTATGTGATACTGCAATTGAAAAAAACTCAAAGATGGCAACTCATGCATTTCCAAGGTTTTGAACAAAAGGCAGTTTATAAATAATTTATAAGAATTTGTAAAAGTTTAGTCCAACCCGTTCCTATGTGAAAATTAATGTACTTGTAAAATTTATTTAAATAATGCAACTATTTTTGCATGTTCAAGCTCTGATTTTGTACAAAAGGTCAAAAGGACACTATATACATATAGGTACACCAATTTATTTGTTAATTTATTTGTGACATTGATTTAGTTGTATAAAACTCAGAGATGGTGATTCACAAAGGGCAAAAAAACTAATTTGTATAAGTAGAGATGCATTGTTTACTTTGCCAATATCTATGTGCAAATAACTGCAATTTTTTAAAATTGAAAGATAGCGACAAAGGTTTTCATATTGCATTTTTGGCCATTTAATTGCAAATCGTGCACTTCTATTATACAACATCTTGGGCAATAAGCATAGCAAAGCATTGAGAGGACTTGTTTTTACTAACCTTCACCTAATTAATTCCATTGTCTTACCAAAGTAACTTAGGAATGACAATAATAAGTAATTAACTCAAAATCCACCTATATGTATCATATTAAACTAAGCACATGTTAATTTCCTTTCTATAATTGGTGTGTACCAAAAAAACTAGTAGAAAATTCAAAAATAATAAGCCCTTACATATACAAAATGAAAACACGAACAAAATCCTTGTGCATAAATGGATTAGAACATAAGCAGATTCCAAGTTCTAGGTGTTTTCTAAACTTGTAGCTCTAAATAAATCAATATGTTAAGTGTTGATGATAAGATCCTTCATGGAATTTGTTTTTTGAAAATTGACTTAAAACATATTGAACCTTTCCTACTCACTTGTTCTAAACATTAACCCTAAAGATTTAATTACATGGTAGAACTTACACAACATCCTTTCTTTAGAAACTCAATTTGGTGATGCTAGATGTTTATGTCCCCAATTTCTCAAAACAATTTCTTCAACCATAACATTCACAACATCCTTGGTTTTGAAAAGACAAGATATAAGTACTATCACAACTTGTAAACAAACAAGTGATAGATCCTTGACAAATCATAAGCACATTTCTTAAACACCCCAACATTTAACCAATATTTTAGTCCATTCCACATTCCCTATAATTTTTCATCATTTCCTCACCTCCACATCAAATGTTTTATTATGAGCATTGTCCAAAAAAAATTTAGGTTCTAGTGACACAATGAAAGTAAAGTTGATGAACCTTACTAGTTTTAAATTGCATTCTAATCTCCCTAGAGACATGTCTTTTACATGAAATTCTAAAAGCAATAGATGGAGAACACAAAACACATAAAACATTTTTTTTCTCTTAAGAAGATTTGCTTCCTTAATTCCACAACATTCTCTTTAAATTCACCACCAAATCTGTATTCCCATCGCCACCACATTCATAAAACCAACCACTAGCTCTCCATTACCCTTTTCCATCAAAAGCAAAACTTCACAACATACAAACATTAACAACACACGCCACACACCAAGATTTGATGTTAGAACAAGGACCACCATGTAATTCAACAACAATGTTATTGTTTTCGAAAAATTAAAAAATATAAACACAACAAACAAAGCATGATTGTACAAACAAGAATCCTACCTTGGACCTTCATTGCTCACATCCACATTCTCTAAAATGAAAAATTGTGTTCCAAAGTTAAGATACTTTAAATCATCCCATCCATTATTGATCAATTTTAGGTTACAAGGGTTTTTGTGAATTAGCCTAATTATCTTCGAACTATGTGAAGTTCAGTCCTTCTATAAGAACTAGCTATCTTTGATAGCTGAGATCAAAATATCAATGTCAAAAGTTCATTACCTTGCCTATTGGCTAGTATAATTATGATAGACAATAAATAAAATTAATGAGTTTCATTTGGGCATCGATGTGACAAGTTGCACAGAGCCACACTATTTTATCACAACATTTGACTAGTTTGATTCTTTAAACAATCCTTTTATTCATTTAGTGTTGGAAAGTATCTCCATCGTAGGTACCTTTGCCATCTCTTGAGTTGAGAGGCAATGGGGTAGAGATTGCTGTGGGACAGTCACATTGCAACAGATCAAGTTATTTATTGTTTTTATGTAAACATTGTTTTAACACATACATAGTATTATCATAATTAAATAAAATAAGTGTAACAATACCCAAAAAAAACATGAAATATTAGGTTGAAAACGTGTGCCATGTCGCCAACATAATAATATCCGTGGTTTTGTACGTTGTGGTCGTCGTCCTTTAGGGGTCGAAGTGCAGTGACGGCTTTAGGTGACAAAACCAGTTTTGGTCCCCCTTTTGTTTTCTGTGTGCTAGAGTTATCCAGAAAGTCACCCTGTCTTTGGGCCTGCTTCCACTCCCTATCCCCTCTTTCAGTGGTATCCGCAAAGAAGGGAAATCTATATTATAATTCCGCTCAGTCCTTACTGAATGGTCCTCCA
>Ga0209208_10010373_pt1 | contig 12093 bp, 10 predicted proteins | sample S1TSphfallax_3_FD_187694 | JGI IMG/M metagenome (GOLD analysis project Ga0209208, IMG submission 187694) | Host-associated microbial communities from peat moss isolated from Minnesota, USA - S1T2_Fd - Sphagnum fallax MG (SPAdes) (version 2) | ecosystem: Host-associated > Plants > Peat moss >...
TAAAACTTAGTAACGTGGCGGGGTACCAACTTAAGGCGGGACGGCTTATACAGTAAGGGTTTTACCTCTCTGCCTATAGAATCACGGTTACAGCCGCTCCAGATTGGCAATTACCGTCTTAAAATGTCCCGCTTTACGCTACTACCCATAAAACCAGTATCACTGAGGTAAAACTCACAATGTCCATTACACTTGATCTGCCACCGAAAGTTGAGGCACTGCTGCGACAGCGTGCTGAAAGTACTGGACAAGATATTTCGCAAATGGCGCTAGCGGTGCTGACTTTAGGACTGAGTTTGGACGATCAAGATTTTTTTGAGGCTTTAAAGGGAATCCAACGTGGGTTTGATGATTTTGAGCAAGGACAATTTTCGAGTTTAGAGGACTTCATCGCTGAACAAAATCAGAAATATGGATAGCCAATAAATCTCAACCCACAGCAAACCCTGTATATTGTCTTACCAAAGGCTCGTGAAAAGCCAAAACAATATCCGACTTTGGTACTCCCAACTTCACCAACTCATCAGCAATTCCAATCTCTGTCCCATCGTGTTGTATCCAAATCTTTTCACCTTTAATGTCCAGATGTATAACACACCCATACTGCCGTCGGCGATTCTTCCAGCCAGCATAAACTAACTGGTAGTGGTCATGCTTTGGATCGAAAATTAATTGTCTATCTATTTCAGAATTGGCAGGCCATTGTTGAGCATATTCTGTTAATACTTGTTGTACGTAAATTCGATACTGCTCTACTTTTTCCATTCTACAATCACCTCGTTCACAGGATCATAGACAATAAGTTTTAATTGATAACGTTGAATCACTAGCTGTACAAACTGTTTTTGAAAAAAGTCTCGATAAACACCTAAAGGAACAGCTAAGTATAAGACTCGTTCTGGCTCCTGTATTTCTAACGCAACTCGATAGTTAAAAAACTGACCGACTGCTGTATGAAATGCAGAGATATTAGATGTGGCAATGAAACTCTTAATCTCAACAGCTATTTTTTCTCCTGAGCGTTCCGCAGCTAATAGTTGCTCTGCACCCAAATCAATATAAACTTCAACTCCACCAACTTCAACTTCCAGAGGATCATCTGTGATTACCCAACCCGCTTTTTCTAAACCCTTCCTCACCACATCATGGAAAATATCTTTAGCCATTGAAGTTTAAATAAATCACACCTTTTATTTCCTAAGTATACTAAACTTCACAGACTACTCCCTTCCTGAACCCCCCGGATTTATCCGTGGGGTAGTTCAGTAGTTGGTGCAACTTCCATAGGAGAATGGGGGAGCGGGGGAGTAGTTGATCTGTTCTCCCCTAAGCCAAAATTCCTACTCCCCCATCTCCCGTGCTTCTGCCAAAATCGGATTCACATCAAACCAAAGCTCCCCTTGATCCCGATATTCAAACACAAACCGACTGCGGATCAGTTTTTGATACCCCTGATGATCGCTGACATTTTTCCTTTCCTTGACATGGCGAAGTAACTGCCACTCAGACTCGGAAATTGGCAAGATCATTTCATTACGTCGAGAACGAACTACTTGCTCTAAGGTTTGACGGGTAAGGGGTAGAGACATTTCCTCCTGAATCCAGGTATTGAGTAACCGTAGTAAGTCCCGCACATGACCACCACTTAGATGACACAGACGATCTAGGGTTGGCGCACTATCAAAAATTTCGGTAATTTTAGGTAAACGTTCCTCTGGTTGCAGGTCAGGAAAAGCCCTAGCCAAAACCATCTGCTGTAATAATGCCATTCCCTGGGTATGAATATTCCCATCAGCCGATTTTACCGGTACCATGGGTAGTACTTTGGGGTCTTCCATGAATCGTTGGGTGAGCATTCCATAGTCGTTGGAAAATTTCAAAGCCAAGGGCATCGTATAGACAAGATGACATTTCAACTTGCTCAAAAACTCCCCTTGATCCACAAATAAATACTCCTGTTGGGGACGACCCCAAGGTTTAGCCCGATTATCGATGCGATCTAGGTTATCGACGATTACCACTAGACCCTTTTTCCCCTGCTGTTTCAGTTTCGCGATCGCAGGTTCGATCAATTCTTGATTCATCGCTTCTAACAGCTTGGTTTTTTGGGGTGCGAGATATTGATTGAGTTTTTCCCGCAGTGTTGGATCACTTTTGGTCTTAGCGGTGATTTCCCCAATCCCCAGGGAGAGAGAAAACTTATCTCCATCACTGGTAAAACCAAAATCCTTGATTTTTAAACCTGTAACCTCGGCATTTAAAACCTTCCACGCACCTTGCAGTAAGTCCCTAAATTTACTCTTTTCCTCAAAAATCACTTGATCTAGACTCTGACTGATCTGCCGAGCGATCGCCAACAGAACATCCGCCAGGTCTACATCAGTCATTTCCAGGTCATCACTAGACTCAAAATACACCACCTGGAAACCAGCCACTGCCAACTCCCCTCTTAACCGCAGGAGTTCCGTCGATTTACCACAACCGATATGCCCAGTAAATAGAGTACAGGTAGCTTCATCCGGCTGAAAAAAAGTAATTCTCTGCTTCAGCTTGCCAATAATATCCCCACCCCGCACTGTAGAGAAGTCAATGTAATACTTCTCATCTAATCGATTTCGGAGGAATAAAGTCCGGCTAGGGTCAGTAGCTTGATAAAATTCCCGTAGATCTAGAGCCATAGTAGATGTCCTGTCTATCTTCTTCCTCAAAAACAAGTATAAATTAGGGCTTGCTGAAAAAAGCTATAACCTATTCTAAATAAGGGTTTCAATCGTTTTTATTCCAGATAGGTGCAAGACTATGGTAAATATATGTTCAAAATCCCTGCACTTTGGTAAAAAATCGTGGGGTGAATTTGAAAAACCAACCCCTGAAGTCCCCATTTTAGGCACTGTGTGTCACCTAGATTCGATTTGTGGAGTTTTTCAGCAGACCCTAAATTATACTGCCATACTCCTAGTTAACCCTGCCTAGTTCATCCCGCAAATATGCATTACCAACCTTGCCAAAGGCATTGTTCTCAACTATGGAACGTAATAATGAATGTTTATAGATCCCCAAAATTGGGATTTTTGTTTAACCGAACCGTACTGGGAGACCACTGGCAATTTATTTCTGGGTAAGTGCCTTACCCGTCGCTTTGCCGTGCAGGCGGTTACGCCTACACAAAAAGAATCTACTCCAGCAATGTTTTTCTTTTGAGCATAAATCAGTTATATATGCTCAAAAATTGTGCCGTATCAGAAGTATCTTTGTATAGGCACTCAACACGCATAAAATTGTGCTTTTCTGCAAGTTGGTACCAAGTAGTTTGAGTTTCCGGAAAATCATAAGTAGATATATGATTTTCTATGCTTGAAATTTCTTGAGACGTGAGTGCAGACCAGTTTTGACGCATATTTTCTAAGTAACGCTTAACATAGTTTTCTCTGTCTTCCTCTTCTTGGCGAACTATATCAATCAAAACAAGTACACCTTGAGGTTTTAGAAGATGAGATATTTGCTCAATAACTTTATCTTTTTGTGCCAAATTAAGGTGATGTAAAACAAAAGAAGTCATAATTACATCAAAGCTTTGTTTTTGGCTTTGAGCTAGTTCCTCAAGAACTTTAGATATATCGTCTTGAATAAAAGTTTGTCCACACTTAATTTGCGTCATATTGCGTTGGGCAATTTCCAAAGCTGTCGCCGATAAGTCAATTCCAGTATAGTCAGCAATATTAGTATTTAATAAAGCTTGAACTGTTAAACTAGCATCTCCACATCCAAGCTCAAGTAAGGAAAATGGTCGGTCAAAGTGATCAGTTAGCAATTTATGCAAAACACCATAAATTTCTTGGTGTTCCATGTAATTATTAGTTAAGGCTTTTTGATATGTTTTCCAATTATTCGTAAAGCAATCGTCTAATTGAATTTTGAGAGTATTCATAAAAACTCACGGTAAGTGGGAAACGAGCGCGGCTTTAGAGAGAGAGGGAAACGACGCGGCGACTTTAGTCGCCGTGAATCTTTCTTGTTAATCCATTACCGCCTTGGGGCTGCTCAATTTGGCGTACCAATGTAATTGCACTTTTAATGGGATAGTTACCATTCCAAATTAAACAACCCTGTACGCATAATGGTTTCGCTCCGAGGAGCCTCCCTTTCGGGGTAATGTGAGCTATGTGCAAAGCACACGCTTCGCGAATGACCGGTTATCAGAGCTTGTTGGGACCAGCGGTACTGTCTCAGTGACCGAGCCAATTTTAGATTTTCGATGCAAGGATTTTAGATTGGTGATGAGTTAGTTAGGAGCAGGTGTTAGGTGTTTGTTTAGAGTTCCTCCTAATCTAAAATCTAAAATCCAAAATCCAAAATTGATTGACCTTAAGACTGTTTAACCACTAGCGACAGAGCCGGGGATAGCTTGGCATCCCAGGGTGTCGTGACTCAAATAACGTTTACCTATTGCTAGGTGGTCTGGTCAGCACGGCTTGCTTGATTTCTCTTACAGAGCTTCAGCCCTTTCAGGGCTGGGTTGCTGACTCAACATGATACAGCGGTTTCCGTTAAAACCCGCCACAAAAAAAGCTATCTAAATAAAGTTACAGTTTACCATGTTTGTGGCGGGTTTGATATCAATTTGCTGTAAATAACGACACGGACAGTCAGTAGATCACAAACTTTCAGAAATCAACGTAAAAATCAGGGTGTCAGGCATCTTCATTTTTGGACTATTCAGCATTTTTTTGATAGCGATCGCAAGCGTGTATTAATTTTGTAGCGGTAGGACAAGGGAGAGTTCATTCATGTTCGGTACCAGAGGTGGAGAACTCAAGGGACTAAACCCCAACAATTCCCTACCCCATAGTCCGACACAGAAACTACATGAAGTCTTGTGGGGTAAAGGTTCACAGAATTAACATGGCTTATTTTCCCTTACCTATGGCACAAAAAGTAGACCAATAAAAAGGAGATGCAAAAGGTTTAGTATTCGCATCTTCTTTGACAAAGTGGCTATTTATTTCGGCTTGCTGACGTAAAGTGAGTGTTGAAGTTTCTAGCCAATGTTTCTCGTAACCAATGCTGTGCTGTAGTTAATTCAAATTCTACTAACACGTCAACATCACTTTCTTTGGTAAAGTCATCTCTTAAGACTGAACTAAATAAAGACAATTTACGTATGGAATGGCGTTGACAAAATTGTTTAATTTCTTCCAGAGATAAATTCATGGGGAGATTTGCTTGTTTCATGACTAGGACTAATGATTGATAATTTTTAGTTTAAATTTAAATTTAAGATGTATGACTTGAGAATCTATTTACAGCTAATTTCGTTCAAACAAACCACAAAATATGGTGATGATACCGTCAGTTGGTTAAATAACTGTGGTGCATTTGTTTGAAAATAGCTGTAATAAACTAGTAATTACCTCTGATTATAAGAAAACGCCCGCTGTTCTTGCGCGATCGCTTAACGGGATATTAAGCGGATGGTCGCATATCCAATAAGTAGGTCTTCCTGATTGTGGCAGGCGATCGCTCCCGTAGGTAATCATAGAAACACGTTACCCTTAAGTCCGAAAACCCCTACACATCAGAGACGCAAACGGCAGAAATCCGATTATTGGAGAATCTGTCTGGCCTTCTAGCACCTAAAATTTAGCGTACCTTACCCGGTTTTATCTAGGAGCAAAATTCATTTACGGCTATTGGATTTAAACATTCTATCCCAGGATTCTAAGACTAATCTTTGGGTTAGGTATTCGCCAAATTGTTTGATCTCATTGTTCTTTAACACCCGGAAAGTTTCACTGGGGAAATCAGCACCGTAAACTTCAGTGGGGTCTAGGATATAGCGCAGTTCATCACGGGTAAGTCCGTAAAGTTTGGCGTAATATGCATCTAATTCGGCTCTGATTAAGGCGCGTCTATTGGGGTGCCAGGTGAAGGGAGTTGGGGGTTGTTCTGGTGAGGTAAGCTTTGTCCCCTGATTTTTTTCCCATTGTTGAATGATCAATTCCTGGATTCTGGTCCCCGACTCTCCCCATAGGTCTTGAGCAAAGGGTTGTATGTCATAGGCTGTGTAGACTAATTCAAGGACGCGGGGGACGATGAATTCTAGGTCTTTTTCAGTATAGGTTTCTGGGGGGAGGACGGGGAGTTGTCGTACAATGCCAAAAGTTAAGTGTGTACCTCCTACTTTATGTCTGGTGACAAAATCAAAAATTAAACTATTAAAATTAGCTATTAAACAGGATATTAAAAATGTATTTTTATCGCTAATTAAGAGTGGTGCAGTATGACCCACTGCAACTTTAGGTAATAAGCTAAAAATACCAGTACGTTCATTAGTTGAATTCGTGATATCTCTCCACCCTAACAACCAATCTTTATCCCACTTCCCATGTAACTTCCTTTCCACCTCAACCCGATTCACCCAATAACGGGGTTGAACCGCAAAAGATGTATCACATTTCTCCCCATCTGTTAAATCACGAGTGTCCCCATTAACAGTATAAGTTGCCCAGCGGTGATCCAATTGGTGGAACATCTTCGCTTCATATAGGGGGACTAAATCTTTACCCCATTCATTTTTAAACAACCCGCTATCACTAGCCATATTGAATAACCCTTGCATAAATGAAATCCCCCAAGGGTTGCTACCTGTTTTCTCATTTTCCAAAACAGGTACACGTTGATATATCTTCTTCGTTAAATCTGCATCTTTGCTACTTCTAAAAACTGGACAAGTCAGAGTATTAGGATTAATTAAAGCAATATCTTGAGGTGCAAGCTGAAATAGGCGTGCTTGATTGTCTAATTGTTTGGGTTGGGTGAGGAAAAAGGCAAAATTACCCCTGGTTATTGGTTTACCAGTGAGAGCAAGGAGAGAAAATTTCATCCTGCTATCTACAGCAGCAAATAACCTTTCTCGATTCTCAAAATCATATAAACTTGCCAAAGCCTGGGTTTTAATCAAATCCCCAAAAAACCGTTTACAAGTATCATCAGTCGCCACGCCCGTAGGCACAATTACCCCGACCCTCCCCAGGGGAGAAATCAACTTTCTCGTAGTCTCCGCAAACACAGCATAGGTATTAATTTTACCCACCGCCGTTAAGGGAAATCTCCCTGATTCCCGGATAAACTTACTCTGTGCCTCAGCATCATGCTTTGCATCCTCAAAAGCCTGTGCCAATTCAGGATTTTCCCTGGGTAGTTCCTGAATCAACTTTTCCCGTGCTGCCTTATTTTGAGCATTGGCAATGTCCAGATTACGAGAAGCAAAAAACTCTTTTTCTGCAATTTGCAGTAACTCCCAGGGTGGGTTGCCTAATACACAATCAAATCCACCGGATTCAAACACCTCTGGGAACTCCAAACACCAGTGAAAAAAGTGCTTTTCCTCTGCCAACCCATTCACCGCATCTATCAACTCCTGATGCTGTAAATTCCCCCGCAATACCTCAGATAAAGTAGCTGTAGTTGGTATCAGTGGTAAATTCTCCCCCCTCAACCCCATGAAAAACGCTGCAACCCACAAATTACAAGCCGAATAATCCCTGTACCAACCCTGATTTGTCCGAGTTTGTCTATACCTCTGTTCCTTCTCCCTCACCTCTTGGGGAGTAGTTTCTGCAAACTCCCCCAACTGGCGCCAACTTTCCACATACTCAGCACGGGTAGATTCTAAATTCCCAAATAGGGATAGTTGTCCCTGTAAATCTGTCTCCCGCTCCCGTTTATTCCGCTTCTTCAACTCCGTGGCTAATTTCTTCTCATCCCCAGTGACTGCCTTGAAGGCTTCATCTGGTATTCCCTCATCCAAACACTCTATATCCAACACCCCTACCAGGGAGTTACCACACTTAATTCTATGATCTAAGAAATTCAGCGGTTTCCCACTACAAAACCCCTCTATCCATAACGCGACCTTGCATAAATCCACTGCCAAGGGATTGAGATCTACCCCATAGATGCAATTTTGAATCACATCCCGCATCGCTTCCCGTAATGGTTCCGGTGGGGGTTGTGTCTCCCCAGTCCGAATTTTGGCTAATTCCTTCCCTACCCTTCTAGCTGCCGCTAGGAGGAAATGTCCCGAACCACAGGCAGGATCTACGATTTTCAAACTGAGTAATGCCTGTTCTAAGTCCCCCTCTCCCTGTAGTTTCTCTTCTATGACTGGTTCTAATGCCGTCTTAATCAACTGCTGTACCAACTGAGGGGGAGTGTAATAGGAACCTGTAGTTTTCCTCTCACTACCAAAGACTAAGTTAAATTCATATATCCCATGATTGATTCTGACTTGGGGGTGGAAATCTAGCAAACTTTCATACACACTCCCCAATTCCTCCACATCCAGCGCCGCATAATTGACTCTTCGCAGTTGTCCCCGATCTTCGTACAGGGATAAATGCCGAATGGCTATGAGTAGATCGTAGTTATCAATGGCACAATCATCCAAGTCCTTCAAAGTATCAGAACCAAATAAGTCCCCGTTTAACGGGGACAATTCTAATACTTTTCCTCTCCAATTCTCATCGAATAACTTGAATGTTACGCGCAAACCCTGCCAATTATCCTGAAATCCCTCCCTCCGGAATCGGGGACGTTCTGCCAGTCTTCTCAGTCTTTCAACGCTGTAGTACTCTGTATAGATCCTAGCTTTTTCTAAATCTTCACCGATAAATAGTAAATTCCGGGACTCTGCCACCATTAAGAAGAGTAACCGATAGATGAGCCGTAGTAATTGGCGGTAATAACCAATTTCATCCCACCCCCCACCCGGAGTTAGTTTCTGCCGCAGATTTCCACTGTCGATATGTTGCAGGAACCCGTTACCCAACTGTATTAGTGCTTTTTCTACCCCATCCCGCAGTCTATCCCTGACCCGTCCCCCTTGTTGCAGACTTTCCTGATGGTAGTATTCCAACAAGCATTCATCGGCATCATCTGCGGTCTTGGGTAGACGAGAACGGTGGAATAAGCGGTAGAATAAGCCAAATTCGGCAAAGTTTTCCCCATTGAGGATTTGTTCGAGGTCAAATTCAATATAAGTCAACCTGGTCATCAGGGAGGAGTCCCGTAGTAACCTCCATCTCAACCCATTGGTGGTAATTGCCCACAGATGTTCTGTCCGGTTCAAGTACTCCTGTACCAAGGCATGGGCTGATAGTCGGGGTGTGCCACTGGGGGGACGTTTATCTATGTCCAACCGACACCCAATGATGTGGATGGGGGGTTGATTGTCCCCGGTTTCGGCTCGGTGGGAAATGGCAAAGGTGTGCCCATCTACCACCTCCGCTTTTGGGGTATGAATGGGGTTGTAACCGAGACTCCGTAATAGGGGGATTGCCCACATCTCTCTGGTTATAGTTGTAGCTGTATCCTCTTCATCTAGCCTTGCTAGTTGCCGTTGGAAAGCTGCCCAGTAGAGCTTCACTTCACCCCAAGCACTGGCGATTTCATCTTCTAATCTGTCGGATTTACCTAGCCCAAAGTCCTCTGGGGACTGTCCCCTAATACTGCCTGCTATAAGTTCAGTTGTGATGTCTGCTGCTAGTAGATTTCCCTCCAATTGTACCCCTACCCATGTCACCCCTGCTACTTTCATTCTCCCTACCACATACATCCGATTGATTACCTAATAGTATAGGTCACTCAATTTTGGATTTTGGATTTTAGATTAACCCGATACCGTCGATGTTGTGGCAAGAGGTAAGAAATTTTAGATTTTAGATTTGTCCCACAAATAAATTTGGGGGCTTCAAACTTTTTTAGATTTCCGATGCAAGAATTTCTAACTGGAGTTTGGACTAAAAGCTCAGACAGAGAAAAAAGTACTTAGAGAATTAGAGATAAAAAACAGACTAAAATACTGTATTAAAGACTAAAGAGTGAAAGAAAAGCAGTCAGTAGTGACACTGACTGCTGTAGAGTCAATGAAGGTAATTAATAAATCATTGACATCATGATCCTGACACAACTAGAAGAATTCCGGCAAGCAATCTACCAATTTTAGATTTTGGATTTTGGATTTTAGATTAGGGGAAAAAAGAGGAAATAATGGAGAGGGAAGGCAGTATTTGCTCCCGAACGGATTAATCCCTCAACGAAATCCAAAATCTAAAATCCAAAATCTAAAATTGTCCCAGCCCAAGCATTCCATCGTTTGTGAGCTTGTGCCAAAGCCCAGTGTTTCGGCGGCAATGGCCGAGCGTTTATGCAGCACTACATGATAGTCGTCCATCAATTTTGGATTTTAGATTTTAGATTTTAGATTGAAAGAATTTAATCCAAAATCCAAAATCCAAAATCTAAAATTGTTTTGCCTGGATACCAGAGGCGGATGGAAGTTGGGCATTACCAATTTTGGATTTTAGATTTTGGATTTTGGATTACAAGAGAGATTGATTTGTTATGTCCTGCGCCCTTTCTCCCTGTCTTCTTCTTCCTAATCTAAAATCTAAAATCTAAAATCTAAAATCTAAAATTTGGACAGAGGTTACGGGAACGCTAAATTTGTGAAAGCAACGGCGGATATTAAAGCAGATCTATTACTGAGGTTAGCGTCAAATCGATGCTTATGGGGGAACTCAATTTTAGATTTTAGATTTTGGATTTTGGATTGAGAATGAGCTAGTTGGACCCAGGAGTTGGTTTTCTTGAGATTTCTTCCTAATCTAAAATCTAAAATCCAAAATCTAAAATTGTTTGTCCCAAAAGTTGGTCAGGTAAAACTGATACGTTGGAGTGGATTTCATTTTCTGGAATCCCCAGACCAAGACATGGAAATCATCCGTGTCGAGGTGCTCCAACCAGCTGGACGTCAATCAATTTTGGATTTTAGATTTTAGATTTTGGATTAGGGGGAGATTGGTAGAAAAACTCACATCCAACCCTAACTACCAACCCACAGATCCCAATCTAAAATCCAAAATCCAAAATCTAAAATTCGGTCAAGCTTGGCTGGGTGAGACAATGCCGACATTAGATGAACTCTGGCACAAATACCTGCGCCGTTTCGCCTTGGAGCATTGGTATCGATTTGCGAAGCAGCGATTGTATTGGACACATCCTCAATTAAGTTCTACTCAGGCAGCAGAGCGTTGGAGCGACCTAATGCCCCTGTTAACTTGGCAACTCTGGCTCGCTCAATTTTGGATTTTAGATTTTAGATTTTGGATTGGGGGGAGATTGGTAGAAAAACTAACATCCAACCCTGACTACCAACCCGCAGATCCCAATCTAAAATCCAAAATCCAAAATCTAAAATTGTTACTCCCCCACGTCCTACTTATCCCACTGTCAAAAAACACGCTTCTAAAAAAGCTAAACTCGAAGAATCACTTAATAAAGCTGACTCTACTGCTGCTTAGTTTCGACTGATTTCTTCATCATTCAGCTTGACTCAGTTTCTTCAAGAAGTTGGGTGACTTTGTCTTGCCATTCTCTTAATTGCTGGTTGAATCCAAATTAGTCCAAACTCAAGTGAATTATTTAATGTTTATTATGAGGCTTGACCACGCCTAATATTTGCTTGATGGGGATTTTGGTGGTCAAGCCTTAAATTTGGGGGTCAAGACTTATTTATATATAGTTTATTATGACCCTTGACCACGCCCAATATTTGCTTGATAGTTGGTGTGGCAAGTTTGGCGGGGTCAGTTGGTAGGGGCTGGTGTGTGGAGTTGGGAACTAATAGCAGCAGATGGGGGCTAGCCCTGGTGGTGGAGAATTAGCCAGATTGGGGGCAGTGGGCAGATGGTAGGGGGCAGTACAGTTGGTATCGAGCCGAGATGTGTGTAATTTTCAGCAATATGATCTGTTAACCCTTTTACTGTATGGGTTTGAAAAATTGCTACATTAAAGTTGAAAAAGCCGTTATTTACAACGTAAAATCAAGCCTTTTCAGGTCATCTTGCAGGTTTGAGAAGGTCGAGGGGAACATTACTGTTCCACCCCTCCCGTCCGAAACCGTGCTTGCCAGTTTCCCGGCACACGGCTACTCAATGTGTTTCCATGTTGTCAATATGGGACTTCAAGCTGCCATCATGGGCAGTTTTTTCATCGTGGCAATGGCGATGTAGTAATTGGAGATTGTGCCAT
>Ga0209208_10010375_pt1 | contig 12092 bp, 4 predicted proteins | sample S1TSphfallax_3_FD_187694 | JGI IMG/M metagenome (GOLD analysis project Ga0209208, IMG submission 187694) | Host-associated microbial communities from peat moss isolated from Minnesota, USA - S1T2_Fd - Sphagnum fallax MG (SPAdes) (version 2) | ecosystem: Host-associated > Plants > Peat moss >...
CATAATCTATAACAGTCTAATATGATATCATCCTATGAGTAGGGAAATTATTCAAATTACACGCCATGATAAATTATCATTGTTCTCAACACCTCATGTTCATAATTTCACAAATTTTCATTCCAATATTTAAAGGAATATTTAATGACTGAATTGACCTTAGGGTAATGCACTCACACACCAACATGGTTCCACTTTCAAATCATTTTTATGTGTACACATTGAGGGTGCCTTTTATTGGGCATCCAATCCTTCCAACTTCCAAGGGGTGCACACACTCTTTCAAAGGCTTGGCCTCTAACGTTATGAATAGGTAAATTGCAAGGTTCATGAGATTAAGTTATTGCTAGAATTTGTGGAGTGTAGGTAGTATGCCAATGTTTATATTGGAAATATTTCATCGAGCACACTAGAGGAAATGACAAAATGACTCACAAAGGTAAAAGAGACCTTTGCCCATATAACAAATTAAGACTAATGTAACAATGAAGCTTTAGATAAAAAAGGTGGCTATTATGAGATCACATTTCTAAATAAAGGAGACAAAATTGGTAGATTAAAGCATTTTCATGGTGTGTCCTTTTGCATTTAGCTAATTAAAAGCAACTTGGGATAGCAAGAAAAAAATGTTAAAGGCAAATCTTGACATAACATAAGTTCACAATATCATGCATTGATCCAATGGACTTTGAAGCACATTGACAAGAATGGGAATAATCAAACATTGGGTTTTTGCTACAACAAAAGTAGCTTGAAGAAAAGAAGGTCAAGTGAAAAGTTAATTCAAATGACATGGGAACAATTGGAGGAAGGTAACAAGAAAAAACCACAATTGTCAAAAAAGTTGAAGCTTACACAACAAAAACATCAAGGTGGAAGAAGTCATGAATAAATTGGCTACACAACTAAAGGTACTAGAATTTCAAAACAAGGAAGTGTTTACACAAGTAGGGAAGGACAAGGATTCCTTTAAAACACATGAAGAACAAAGTCAAGAACTTCAAATGATAGTAAAGGAATTACAATATGCAAAGGCAACACTAGAAGGGGATATTCGGGTGCTTTAGTAGAAGGAGAATGTTATCTTATGTGGATCAAGGAATCATAATTATGTTGAAGTTCATCAAGATTGGTTATTAGCAAATGGAAAAGTGCATTGATGAAAGAAGCAAAAGCTTAAAGATGAAATTAATGATGTCACATATCAACAACATAAATTATAAACACAAGATGATGAGGAGAAGAAGACAATGGCAAATGAAAAATGGCAACAATAAACAATGTCATATGTAACAAAGGCCATTTTGTACAATTAATTATTGGTAATGCATGAAGCTCAATTTAAAGAAATGGTGTAAGAAGCTTAGGCTTTTATGGTGCAATGGCATTCCACATATTTTAATGATTACATTTAGCAAATTGATGATGTTCATGCATAGTTGCAACAATTGGAGGGTACAAATCATAATGAGGAAGGACCAAATGATGATGATGAATTACGTGTCATGGAAAGTAAAGTTATGATTGTAGGAATGGTTACCATTAGAATCTTGAATTTAATCAAAAATGATGTAACCAAATGAACTTGTTGTTAAGAAATTAAGGTGGATCCAATAACTAAATAGAAGGAAAATGTTTAATTATAGGTTCAAACAAAGGTACATTAGCACAAAAGGATGCAAGAACAAGAGAAGCAAATATGCTTTTATCAAAATTTGTATTAAATTCATATCATTTGACACAATATTGTTACCCAAAATTTTATGTGAATTGGTATTATGATGGACAAGTAATCGATAGTTGATGAATTGATATTTACAAAAGAACTAACAATAATATAACTAGTGACAACTAAATAGGTGGACCAATGACAGTGTTGAACTAGTAGTTGACATAACAAGTAATTGACAGAACATGTAGAATATTTTCGAAAGTCTAATTGTTTATAATAGTTTTGCTAACTAGTTATTATTAGACAATTAAAATGAGGTGTTTCATTAGCTAGTTATTGTTTAGGTGATTTTCATGAGGCATTTAAGTTCAAACTTAGAATATATAGGAGGTGATGATAAAACATGAAAGACATCAAATCTTTATTTTTTCATACTTACTTTTTGAACAAGTTTGGAACTTTGATTTCTGAATATAATTTTGTATTTTCATTAGGAGTTGAAACACTTGTTAGCATTATGTTGTTTGTACATGTTCAAAATTTAGGAAAGGATATTTGCATCAAGTGGGAAATTAAAAACCCCATTAACATTTTGCAACCACGCAATGGATTGAACTTGTAAGCAATAATGATGGCAATATTTGGTTTTATGAAATACCACAAAATGAATCAAATTTCAAAGCATTCACATTTAGAACTTTTTTGTTACAAATCAAACTGATGTTTGGATAATCTCTATGTTTATAACTTTTAGTTTTAGTTTTTGTATTTATAATTATTTGAAGTTTTTAATTTTGAGTTTCTATCTTTTGCCATATCTTTGAAAATCCTTAGTGAAGGGGAGATTTGTGTAAATATTTGTTAATTAAACATCCAAATTGTAAGGGGAACCAATTTGTGGTTCCTAACTACTTGGAAGAGTTGATTTGAATTGCAAATTTTGAAACCAACATTATGAAAAATCATGTCCTTTGCAACTTGTCCTATGCAACTAAAAAATGTCTTTTAATACTAGTTTGAGTTGCAAATTAGTTCTAAAGGACATTTTTTAGTTGCATAGGACAAGTTCCAAATGACATGATTTCTCATAGTGCAATTTTTATAACAACTAAATATTTTTAAAAATTGTCAATAATGGTCAAGAGGTTTTAAAAAAAATTAAAACAAGTTGTATAATAACCTATTTAATTGAAATTATAGAAAAACAAGAACAACCATGGTCCCAACTAATGGGTAATGAACATGTTGATGTTCCCAACATGGAGGCACAACAACTAATGATGGATGATTCACATCATCATAATACACCAATAAAACATGAAGCAAGAAGAGAACCACAAGTACCTTTAGCTAGTTGCCATTTGATACAACACTCGTCCCAACCATGGAAAACAAGTGTGTCAAGAAGGGAACCACAAATACTTTCAACTACTCACCATTTGACCCCACAACACTAGTCCCGACCATAGAGAATGAATGTCAAAAATGGTGGAAATATAAATGAACATGTTCAAAATACTAATGAAGTTATTTTTGCAATTCATAAAGGACAATAAAAACACCCAATTATTTCATTTTCAAAGTTGGAATACCATCACAACTAGGATTTTTTACAAAATTACAAACCACTAAACAAGTTCCTATGGTGAATTTTGTTACCACAAATTTAAAATTGGAGCATAACCAACTAGCAAATTAGTTGGTGTAATTCCAAAACTTAAAGTAGAGGCATTGAAATCGGTTAAGTTCTTTATTATGAACAAAACCAACTGAAGTGCAAACAATATTCGGGTGCAAGCAAGATATTTTGACCCTACTTTTTACCATGTCGTCTACTTGTAAAGTAAAGGGGAAAAAAATCAAAACTTTAAACCTTCCTCTAGAATCAAATGGAACCTTTAGATTTCTTCATTGGCACTTTTAACTTCCCTTGAACATTTCAAAAACATTGTACCATACCATTTGGACTTGGAAAAATACCCTAAAAGTATTCCCAAAAATTATGTTAATTTTCACTATAACAAAAGGTGTCCTTGTACGTCAAGTAATTTCATTTCATTTTTAGTTAATTCATTAGTTTAATGAACGGGGACTAGTGAATTGCACCCACATTTTGTAATAATGTTTTGAGGGTTTGAGGATGAATTTAACTATGAAAACAAACTCCATTAACAAATATATATATACTAAAATGTTAATCACATCAATATTAAGGATTGGGAAAAGAGAAATAGTTGTTTACAAAAAAAAATCATATATTTTTTAATATTTAAATTTTATTTTCCAATTTGCCAAAAATCAAAGGTTCAATTCAAGTACTTGCAAGTGCATTGGAAAAACATAATTATATCAATTTATCTTTTGAAACCAATGCCAACAATAGTTTTAAAATAATGTACCCAAAAAAATTATTATTTTCACAAATTCATCTACTTGTACTTTTTATTTGGAGACCCCCAATTTTTGCATAATGGAGCTACTTTTTAGGCTACTTTATCATGCTTTCACCCACTTATTACTATTCAAGATGGATGATTGCCTAACCACAATGTTTGGTTTATTTCACCAATCTTTGGGAAGTTGAACAATCAAATGTTCCTTGAACCACACCAGAAACCCGGGTGATTCCACATGCTAGTTTGGGAAACACAATAACACCAAATACCCATCCATCAACTTGGCAACTACTTATTACACCTCTTGTACCAAATCAAACCAATGTTGCACCTATCCCCACTTATCCAACATGGTATCGGGTTATTCCACTTTACTTGTCCATGGATCCCAACATGTATATAGGATATTATAATGGGACCAAGGGGTATTATCCTTTGATTCCTAGGAGTGTTGTAGGACATGTGTTAAATTATACAAGTTGCTATGACTAAAACAACTTATTGTACTAGCAACAAATACACCACATACTAGTTACCAAGTCATTGCACTTATTGAACATATCATGGATCGAAACATGTAATACTTATAGAACCCATTGTTCAACTAGTAATCCCTAATGAAATGGTTGAAGGAGCTATCAACAAACCTATTATAGAAGAAGAGGTCAACATAGAATTTTTAAACTAGCATTTTGAGGATGAAATGTAGTTTTGGGAAGGGATAATGTTACTCGAAATTCTTTGTGAACCAATATTTTCATGGACAAATAACCAATAGTTGATGAATTGGTATTTTAAAAAAAATCAATAGTAATTTAACTAGTGACAATTGAACAAGTGAATCAAAGATACATGTTGAATCTATAGTTAACAAAACAAGCAATTGACAAAACAAATCATAGATTTTTGAAAATTTGATTGGTTAAAACAATTTTACTGACTAGTTATTATTAGTTGATTATAACGAAGTGTTTTATCAACTAGTTATTGTTTCGGTGATTTGCGCAAGGCATATTTTAAAGTAGTTTGTACCTATTCAAAATTTAGGAAAGGAGATTTACATCAAGTGGGAAATAGAAAACCCCATTAATAAACATGTATAATGAAATTACCCCAAGGGTTTATTCATTCCTCTTGCAATAAAAGTTGCTAGATTCAAACCATGCACCTTGAATGACACCTTGCATATCTTTAAGGAAGTAGAATATATGATATCCTTTTTTTGCTTCACTTAGGCTTGTTGTTTAATTTGTTGAATATAGACATGTGTAGTAATGGGGATTTGCTCCATTGATGATATGGCACATTTGAATAAAGTTGGGAAATTTTAACAAAATGTGGAGGATTAAGGACACTAAGTTCATAGAGCATCCAATTTATAACATGATTTATGGTTACATTAATTTAATGACCATCGTGGTTATGGAAAATTAAAATACATTACATGATGTTTCGAAGTTTATGTTGTGTTCTACTACAATAGGGTGAAAATTGACTATTGAGATTATTGCTATAAACCAAGTTTCACCATGGTTTAAATTGATGTAATATTGGATTGTGTGGACAAGAGAATGAAAGTTGAAGAATAAAGGTGGGACAAATTGATTAACTATTGTCAAAAATTGGTGGTAAGGGAAACCTTAAGGGGGACAATGGCAATAATAAATTGGCATTGCATTATTAAAAAAATGAATCAAACATTTAAGTAAGTTCATTTGGGGAAGGATCCTTCTATGTTAGAGGTTGCCATCCATCTATTTGACATTTATAGTAAACTAATTTTGAGAGGAACCAAGGAGTTTTACCTTACATCATTCCTAATATATTGTTTTCCTTATCTTCCATGTCCTTTGCATGGAAGAGTAAATACAAAGTAAAAAAGAATGATGAAAAATTTAATCCCTAAAGAGAACTTTCAACCTTTTGAAGAAAGTGATGACAAGATCAATGGCTTCTTCAAACTAGTTGATATTTCTAAAACAATGCCAATGTAATTTAAGTGGAGGATTGTGTGAGGACAATATAGTCGTAAGAGGATTTGATAATGTTAGTAAAAGGAATTATTGGTAAGAAATAGAAGATAGTTGAATTAGCTAGTAAAGGTAAAAGAATAGGACTAATTGAATGATAAGATAATTGATTTAGAAATTAGCTAACCAAAGTGTAGTACCAACAATTTTTGTTAAACATTAAAATATCATCCTTACCAAATGAGATTATCAATTGAAAAAACATAGGACAAATGTGGTTATAATCATTATGATCTTACCCTAACAACATTAAAAAACAACAAAAAGAAAGCTAAGGTTTAATACCCAAATGTGAGGTGTGAAGGAAAGAGAAAAACTATGGTTGAATTGTGTACTTTGCAAATACACTATCTCAATGAAGGAGTGGTGTGTGTGTTTATGTGTGAAAGAGAAAAAAAGGTGTGCATATGTTTTGGTTGGTATGAAAAGTTTGAATGTTATAAAAATGAGGAAGTCAATAAGAACAAATGTATGAAGTTTAGATGGACAAAAGAAAATTTGTCGCAAATAATTTAAAGTAGTTGTAGTACAATCATTGAAGTAAATCGATATTTTTTTAGAATTTGTTAAAATGCCTTGGTTATCTAAGAATGTGGTGTTTGAGATAAAAGAAAAGACAAGAACTTAATGCCAATAATTTAATACAATAAATTCAATAAACTTGCAAAATCTTATTGCTAACAAGTCTTACAATTCAAAGGTAAAATATAAGGCTTATTTAGAGCATTTTAAATAGCTTTGTGTTTGGGATACATAAAACATTACTAGATTCACATAATTTTAAAATGCATCATAAATAATCATGAGCAGAATGTTATCACCTCCTACCAAAATTTTAAAACTTGAATGTTTTAAGGTTTTTTTAAATGTAAAACATTATTCAATGGTATTTATCCAACTCCTTTAAGGTTTACACTAGATCATGCAAGTTGACCTAGATAGATCAAGTTATTGTGCTAGTTATTACAATTAACACATCAAGTGATAAAAACAAATCAAGTGTTGTGATAGGTATAACATTTAATCTAACAAAGGTGTTTGTAATAGGTTAGCATCTTGTGTTAGGTATAACTTTCAACACATGAGGTGCATACTATTATGCCAATGGCCTATTGACCAAATGACACATGTGTTTGCACTACATTAAGTAGGTGCATCAAGTGTATAACATTGAACACAATACATGCATTCCATTATGCCAATGATCTATTAAAATGACATAAGTGTGCAACTATGTTAAACAAGTGCATTAGGTATAACTTTAACACACAAGGTGCATGCCATTATGCCAAAAAATTGTGAAACATTATAAATCATAGTTTGTGAATTTTGGCCAATTAACACCTCATAGAACATATTCCAATAATAATGAATGTCGCCCCAAATTTAAGTAAATTTATGCGTCAAATAAAACATTAAAGGAATTTGATGAATTGATGTTATATGTTTTGATCACAAGATACTTGATTCAATTCTAAATAGGTGATACTTAAAATTTGAATACCTATTATGATTGGTACAAACCAACCATAAGTAATGATAAATTTTGAATCATTTGTGCGAAAATAAGTATTGAATAAACATTATTTACTTGGAAAATATCATTGGCCAAAACTAATGTGAAGCTTCAATTCCATGCACGTGTATTTAATATTTATAGGATTGCAAACATCATTAAAGAAAAAATAATAGTATCAATTTGGCATAACCAATTGTGCAATAATTTTGATTTTTTTTTGTGATATTGGTGCATTATGTGTTATCTTTATCATTTAATTCACGGTGAAAGCATGGTATTTTGTACATACTTGTTACCTTGTCAAGGTTAGATGAAAGTAGACATAAAATAACAGTAAAACCCATGGAAAATTTGGTATATATATATATATATATATATATAAACATAGTTATTCATTATTGTGCATTGATTTTCAACTTTCAAATTGTTTCAATTAATTTTTTGTCTACTTGTTTGAAATGCAAGTAAGTTCAAACTCTATTTTATGCAATAGACTCTTGTAGAGTACGTGGTATGTGGTAAGTATGTTTTAATAAATATATATTTTTACTTTCAATTATGGCCACATCTCAAAACAATGATATCTAAATCCCCAAAAGTAATAGAACAACTAAGTTTTAAAAGTAGACAAAAAGTATCTCCATTTACAAATTTACCACTTGGCAAATGGGGATACTTTTGGTTTACGTTTCAAATTTGTTTGGTCTCAATTTTTTTGGAAGTGAATATTTATTGTAATAATAAAGGTGTGGGATGGTTTACAATTATGTTTCCACCCATTTTTATGCTACTTGTTTGGTTTTATATGCATGATATAAGGTAAATCTAGAGATATTCATTTTTTTGGTCTACTTTACCATACTTTTACCTTTCATGCATACACTAATTCCCAATTTGCTCATAAGCTTCCAACTAATCCTTTGTAACACCTATTTTTACCTCACCAAACATTCAATTAATCAACCTTTAATGTGCATAACTCAATCCTTTTCAATTACATAAATCTTAATCTTTCTTATGTAACATTACTTCACCATTGGGACTTGTAACACTTGTAGCATCGATCAAAATGATATGGTAAACAAATTTTGATTTATTTATGAGCATCCATTGAAGTTACATTAACTTGATGCCTCCAAAAACACCTAGAAGGTGGTCTCATGGTCTCATGAGGAGTTACTTTTGGGGCACACCATATCAACAACCTCAAACAAAAAGAACAAGGAAAAATATGTAACCATAGGCAAATCAATAAATAACCAAATCCCTTGAATGAAAAGAATAAGACAAAAGCTCACAATTAACTCCCATGTAGCTTCCTATTCACACATACACAACCATAAGAGAAATTGAAAGAGGTGTAAGGAGGGATAGAAAAGGAAATTCTTACAACTAATTTGTTGAAAGCAAACAAAAAAAAGACATGCACACCGTATACACAAAGGTGCAATTAAAGATTCCTCGTGAAATAGAAAACAAGCAATAGCCTCAAGTTTCAAAGTGTTCAAAGCCCTATTCAAAACATGATCCTTCATGAAACACAACAAGTAGGAACTTGTGGAAGAGCTCACCCAAAAAAACACTCGTAATTAAACTAAATCATTATCCTATCAAAAATACAAAGATGAAACAACAAATTGAGATTGACAAAATGACAAAAGAAAAAAAAAACCACAATCGAAAGAGGATTGGTATATTGTTGCAATTCAAAATAAACTAAAATGGTAGGACCATCTGCATGATGTGATTAGCTTGTTCTAGAAGAGTTAGCTAAGATTGCCAAGTGTACAAAACTATTCACCTCAAAATTTAGATGAGTGAAATGAACAAATCTAAAAAAAAAAACTACTAATTGCAAGCTAGTGAAGCTTTATTGCAATCTCTAGTTACTAATGTCGTTGCAACTATTCCATTTTTTATTCTTGTGTGGGGGGTGCATTTTAATTGTTAGAACAACTGCGGGAATAATGGCAATGGTAGAACAATCAAGTTGCGGGGAAATCATTATTTGCATAATTTGTGAAACACTTGAGATAAAGAGGTGTTTTCTTGGGTATGTTTTGAAATAGTGAAACATTAAAATAACATTTTTTTAAAATTAAAAATATTTGAAAAAATATATTTATATTCTTTATGTTTTGAAATAGTGAAACATTAAAATAACATTTTTTTAAAATTAAAAATATTTGAAAAAATATATTTATATTCTTTATGTTTTGAAATAGTGAAACATTAAAATAATATTTTACTAAAATTTAAAATATTTGAAATATATATTTATATTCTTATATTGAATTTTAAGTCCACCCCATTCATCTTTAAATAAATTATAAAATTCACTTCCTCAAGGATTTGTTCTACCTTATTTTTTGGTACATTGTTTGAAAAAAATTGGAAGTGATTTCCATGGGACAAAGCATGTAACCAATACAAGTTGATGGTGACAAACAATAGGGAGGCATGAAGGAAGTTGAAAAAAAAACTATTTGTCATTGTCACCTATTCTATGCTACCTAGTCTACTACCCGGACTAAGGCACTTAGACTTGTTACCTAACCTAAGCTACACTACCTACCTACTAAGGTTCATCATCCACTTCGATATAGTCATGTCTTTCATCTTTGGGTGTCACCCATATAGGTGTGTTCACTAAGGTAGTCATGTCCTTCATCCTTAGGTGGTACCAGTGTAGGTGCTGGTTCATCCAAGGCGGCATTCAAGGAGGGATTTCACTAACAACTCAAAGTGAATTTCCTAATGAAGTGCAGAGCTTGGAGGACTTGGGGAAAAAATTTGCAAAAAATGGTTCAATGAGTCGAAGGACAAAAACCTGGAGAAATTAAGAAAAGACAAAAAGGTTCAAGCTGCCCACAAATTTTAAGTTTTTTTGGGCTGGCCAAGACCTTAATTTCTCATCGAGTCTGTCAAAATGTCTACTATAATGTGGATGTTCATCTGTTGTGAATTTTCAATGGATGAATGGATGAAGTTCTATTGATGAAATTTTATGTACAAATTTTTCATGAATGAAAAGCTGAACTTGGATGGAATAAAGTTTATAAAATAATCATAGTTGCTAGAGAAGGGACATTTGTGGGGGTCATGGCCTTCAATAATGAGCCATTTTGCATCATTGGCAAAATTAAAGATCAACTTGTCATCCATGAATTTTCCATAAAATCTCATAATAGAACTTCATCCATTCATCCATGGAAATTCACAAATGATATTTCGTGGACATTCAGTCATGGAATTTGGACATGTAATGCAATAAAAAGACTATGCCATGGATTCAGTAAATTATAGATGATTTTTTGTGGTTGAAATTTATTTCATCCTAACATTTCCTGAATATTCATGGATGGATTTCCATTCCATTTATTTCATCCTAAGGTGCAGGGTCTTCTACATTTAGAAATGCCGTCAAAGACATCAGAAAAGCTGTGAAAGGCACAAAATGAAGATGGAGATGATAGAGAGTACTCAATCTCAGATGCTTTGAAGCAACCTAGCTTGACACTTGCATGAGCAATGGCCATAATTTTCTTAGCATCCAATTGTGTGCTCATTGGATTTTAAACGTAGACATTGTAAAGAAAGAAGTTACTTTAAACACTAGGAGGTTGTTGAGGGCTTCAATCATTATGTAGTCCATCCAAAAACAAAATAAATTCTCATTTGTTGCGCAATGTGCCACATGTTTGTTTATACAAGGTCCCAAATGGGTGTAATATATAGATTCCTTTCACCACAATCAAAGTGTTTGTTTCTTTCTCTTCAAAATTGCTCACAAAATTGGAAGCAAACTTAAGAGGATAATAATATGCAAGTGAGGAAGCATGTGGGTGAAAAGCAAAACCAATGGGTTGTGAAGAGGATAGAATTTGAAAGAGTTGTGAACCAAGAAGTTGCCACCCGTGATTTTTTTTTTTCAAATTCCTCGAGTAGGTGCATTGGCTAGGATCCTCAGCATTAATTAGCAGTAAATGGCGACTGTCCTGGTGGACTAGTAGATCTTTTTTGGAATCCTGCCTACTTCTGGCGACCTGCAGGAATACACAGTCTAAATCTGGCGACTTCTAAGTTTTTTTGGTCAAGATATGGCGATTTTTTAAAAAAAAATCTCAAAAATCCCTTTGTTGGATTCGCCAGCTCCCCTTTCTTTTTCTCGCCAGGTTGCGAAAATTCGCCAGAAAATAAAAACACTGGTTGCCACATTGTTTTGCCATGCATGATTTTGTTTTGAAAACCTGAGAAATTTCATAATGCTTTTGGGACACCACTTATAAGTTGTATGCATGGATATAACCCTAAACCCTAAACCTGGGATAACCCTAAACCCTCCAAGAAAAGAGAAGGGATCTTTTTACACCTGCTCCATAAGAGCGAGAGGGAAATATGTGTACTTATATATACATGTAACATCCTCCTTCTATGAAGGAGTAATAACCTTGCCTCTCCTATATGATCATCTA
>Ga0209208_10010376_pt1 | contig 12091 bp, 5 predicted proteins | sample S1TSphfallax_3_FD_187694 | JGI IMG/M metagenome (GOLD analysis project Ga0209208, IMG submission 187694) | Host-associated microbial communities from peat moss isolated from Minnesota, USA - S1T2_Fd - Sphagnum fallax MG (SPAdes) (version 2) | ecosystem: Host-associated > Plants > Peat moss >...
TGGCAACAAGAAGGGCCGGGACTCAAACTGCCAGTTTGACTCCCGACCATTAAAAGTTGGGAATCGACTCGACCCCGGTGTGTGCAGATGGAGTGTGACACACCCTTGGAAAGCTCACAACGAGAGCTACAAGTTTGCTTTAGACCTCATCCCAATCCAAGGTCTGAGAAAAGAGTTATGAACTCACAAAGTCCTGGGAGTCCAAACCGGGATAGTTTCGGGACTCCTCCTTAGGAGTCCCGGGACAAAAAGGCCATTCGGATGTGGGTGTTGCGGCATAATGCAAAGAATACTATATGGGGGAAGGTGGTGAGTCTTGTGAGTCTAAAGTTGCCCGTGGCTTGTCTTAACACCAAGGGTGCTCTAGAATGCGAACTAACCAACTTGTTGGTTATTTGATGCAAGTTCGAGTGAGTAACTAAAGCTTGTCCCTTGTCCTAGTTCCATCCTGGAGCTTTAGCACGCCCCTCTAGCCCTTTTAGTGCTGAGAGCTGGGAGTGTGCCCTTAAGTCCCCACAATTCTGTTGTTTTAGAAACCAAGGCCCATCTTGGGCCTAACTCGGGACTTGGGAGCGCATCACCTACATAGATAGGGATTGAGAATCAGATGACCACCCAATTCTCATGTCTTGACATGGATAAAAAGCCCCTAATTATTATTCCCCATATGGGGGCGAAATGAGAAGAATTGTGTGATCGTTCAATTTTGTTCCCCCTCCCTAAAAAGATATAGAAGTGAATGGCCACCCAAATTTTTTTTGCCTCCCAAGAAACACAAAGAACTAGACCATTCACCAATTTTCCTTCCCCGCCAAAAGGGGTGAAAGAGAATCAAGCGATTACATGATTATCATTAATCACCACACTAAGATATAAATAATTTTTTAAATGATTGAATTTCCCTTTCACCTCCAAACACAATTGGAGAAAACCAAACGGCCTTTCGATTTTCTTTTCACCTCCAAAAAAAGCCAAAGAAAATCATGTGGCTGCTTGAATCTCACTCTTCGCCACAAAGGGAGAAAGGGAACCAAGGTGGATGTTCGATTTTCAATACCCACTAAATTGGGAGTGAAAAAAATTGAGCGACATTCAATTCTCACTACACAAAACACAAGGAGAGAGAGGAAGATAATATAACAACCATAAAATTTTCCCTTCACCCCTAAACGAAAAGGTGCCCCCACCCTATTCTCACTGCCCCCATTCACTAAAGTAGACCGTAAATTAGATTAATTAACAAAAGATTAATTAAATGATAAGTAAATTAGTTTATACCTACTAAAATCTAGTTTATAGGACATATTAAACCACACAATGTTAGAACTTGTAGGTTAATTAAGTTGTAAAGCAATGTTTAGGATTGAAAAAAAAAGTAGGATAAAAAGTTGTACTCACCAAAATTCAATGTATTTCAAAATTCCATCTAAAAAACAAATCTTGGTCTTCCTACAACATGAAAATCTATGAGGATCATATTGAAAAAGGTCAATGTTGCATGGAAAGTAAACATATTGAAATTGTTGTACCTGAATTTTGTCATTTTGAAGTCTTCTTGAAATCTAGTGCCAAATTTTCTTAGTTACTATGAGTATATTTTACAAGTCAATATGCATGAAACATGAAAAATAAATGGGACCAATAAGAAACGTAGATATTTGACAATGAAATTATAAATCCTAATTGATAATGAGCTTGATAACTAAAATCTTGTGTGATAATCAAATTGATTTTGAACAATGTAGATCCAGAAAGTCAATTGAAATTATGTGATTGGGTGAAAGCACAATGCACTATACCAAAATGGATGTCGAAAACACTATTTTTTCAAGAAATCAAAATTTAATAGAATGCTACATGATAATTGGATTGAATATTTTATGGTTTGGACTCAAATATGTATGGTAGTTTATATATGTAATGAAATGCATGTAACATTTTTGTAATTAGAATTGGTTACATAAGTTTTTGAACTTTTAAAGCAACAAATGTGTCATGTAACAAATTATGTGAATTGTGTTTTCATTAAAAATAAACTATTTTGTAAATTTCAATCAAATGAATTGATCAAACATATTATATATGACATGTGCAAACCGAAATTCAAAATATTATATTATATTATATTTTCATGTGCACTCCGAATTGAGATATCTTTAAAAGTCCATAATGGACATAAAAATGAAAAATTAGAAAAAAAAAATTTAGAACAATATGTTTGTATTATGAATATGAAGAATGGCATGAAACAAATAATCAAATTCAATAAAATCCCAAGGCATGATGAACATCTAACAATTTTCCTATTCATACATAACTATGATTAGAATAATTAATTAATTAATTAAATGTAAAAAAAGTCCACATTGACATTAACCATCCAAAAATATTTATATAGGGAGAAAATAAGCTATAGACTAAAGTGATTGAAGCATTTAAGAAAAAGTTATGAACTTTCAAAAATGAGGATAATGAAAATGTTGGAATTGTGAGAGGGATAAGAAAAGGATTGAAAAAATTGTGTTTTCTTGTGTGGACTTTGCATGTGCCACTTTTGGTCCACCACATTGTGCTTTCACCCAATTGGACATTCTTTCTTGTGTTATCTTCTATAAACCCGAAGCCACAAGTTACATTAATGAAATTTGAGAAGTCATAGAGTTAATAACTTCACGGTATTTGCTACAAAAGCATAAGAAAAATTCCTAGACTATTCACAAAGTTTACCACACTAACAAATTCATAAAGATAAAATACCAATCTTACCTTACTTTGTTGGTGATGTCATTCTTGAACATACCCCTCGTCATTAGATTCCAAATTACGCTTCAACTTTGTAGTCATACAAAAAATAATAAACATGTGAGCTATACACATGATAAACGATATTATTAAAAAAAATTATGGACCATGATCTCTCATCTTTCCTGCCACTACTTTATATTGTACTCAAGCATGGAGAAGGCGCTTTCAAAATAATGATGGTGGATCATCCTAAAAATTTCCCTCAAATAAGAAAGGCGATTGAGGATGAACCAAAATGCCGATTGAGATGTCATGAAGCAATGATTTATAACAAATTAACAAAACTCATATATTTATTTTGTTACTCTTTGAATATATTTTTGTGCAACCTTGAACAATTTCATAAATTATTATTTTTTTGTGAAAAATAACAAAAGTTCATCATTTTTCTACACAACATATTTGCCATGGATTTAAAGGGGGTGGCCAAATATTAGAAAATTTAACTATTTCTCACCACCAAGGATATAAAATTGAAAAAAATAAAATCTCATATGACATGTTGATATTTGACAATATTTTATTTGTTAAAATAAAATAAATGTGGAATGTATTCATATATTCAAATAGATGTCTAAAAGCTATCAAGGAAAAATATAGTGTACTAATTGGCAACCTAATTAACCTCATGAATAATGAAACAATAATCAACAAATTAGTCCTAAACAATAGCATAAAACCCTAAACCTTAACACAAAACTGTAAATGTTAAACAATAAACTAAACTCTAACACAAAACCTTAAACCGTAGCACACCATCATAAACCTAAACCTACAAAACCCTAACACAAAATTGTAAACCCTAAACCTTAGCACAAATCCCTAAACCTGAAGAAAATACCATAAACATTAAACCTTAGCATAAAACTTTAAACCCTAGTAAAACACCTTAAAACTTAACACAAGACCCTGAGCTCTAGTAGAAGACCTTAAATTATAGACCCTAAACCAAAACTTTGAATTTATCCATTGAATTCTACCATATTTATTAACGTGTAAACCTTAGCACAAAACCCTAAATCTTAACACAAGATTATAAACCTTAGCATAATCCTTAAACCCTAATAAAGCATATTAAAAACCCTTAAAACCTTATAACCTAGCACATAATCTTAAACCCTAACATGAAACCCTAACACAAGACCTTAAGCCTTAACACAAACCTTAAACCCTAACACAAGACCTTAAGCCTTAACACAAACCTTAAACCCTAACAAAAGACCTTAAGCTTTAACACAAACCTTAAACCCTAACAAAACACCTTAAGCTTTAACACAAACCTTAAACCCTAACAAAACACCTTAAAATTAAACCTTGAACCCTAGCAAAAGACCTTAAGATCCTGAACCCTAGTAAAAGACCATAAACCACAACACAACATTTTAAACCCTTAAAACCTATTAAACCTACAATAGATGTAAACCCCGACCTTTGAATTTAATTATTGAATTCTATCATATTTATTAGTTTGTAAACCTTAGCACAAAACCTTGAACCCTAACATAAGACCTTAAACCTTAGCAAAAACCGTAAATTCTAGCAAAACACCCTAAACTTTAAACTTGGGAAACCCTAAAACCCTAAACCCTAACAAAAGACTTTAAACCCTAAACATTGACACAAAGTTTTAAACCCTACAAAATACCTTAGACTTTAAACCTTAAACCTTAACATAAAACCCTGAACCTTAACATAAGACCTTAAACCTTTGCACAAAGCCACCCTAGCACAACATCTTAAAATTAGCACAAGACCTTGACCCCTAGGAGAAAACCTTAAACCTTAACACAAGACCTTAAACTGTAGCACAAGACCCTGGACCTTAACAATACACTTTAAACCCTAACAAAAAACCCTAAACCTTAATATAAGACCCTAAACTTCAACAAAAACCCTAATTTAACCCTAGTAGAACATCCTAAAGAAAGGCCTTGAACCTTTAAAAAAAAACTTTAAATTGCAGCACAAGACCTTAAACCCTTAAAACTTTGTAGCCTATTAAAAACCTATGGTAGATGTAAACCTAAACCTTTGAATTTAACCTTTGAATTCTATCATATTTATTAGCATGTAAGCTTTAACATAAAACCCTAAACCTTAACACACGACCCTAAACCTTAACAAAGAATTTAAAATTTTTAAACAAGACCCTGAACCTTAACAAAAGACCTTAAATCACAACCCAAGACCATAAATCATAGCATACGATCCTAAACCTTGATAATACACCTAAAACCCTAACACAACACCCTAATCCCTTCAAATCTTATAACCTATTAAAAACCTACATTATATGTGAACCTAAACCTTTAAATTTAATGCTTGAATTCTATTATATTTATTAGCATGTAAACCTTAGCATAAAACCCTAAACCTAACACAAGACCTTAAACCTTAGGACAAACCTTAAACCCTAGCAAAACACCTTAAAATTTAACAGAAGACCTTGAACCTTAGCAAAAGATCCTAGATTGCAAGACAAGACCCTAATCCTTAATAGAAGAGCATAAATTATAGCGCAAGACCTTAAACCCTAGCAATACACCCTAAACAATTAAAACCTTATAACCTATTAAAACCCTACAATATATGTAATCTAACTTAAACCTTTGAATTTTATCAACTTAACACATTGTCAAACCCCAAACCCTAGAAAAGCACCTTAAAATTTAGGACAAGACCTTGAACCCTAGCAATACACCCTAATTTACCCTAGCCCAACACCTTAAACATTACACCTTAAACCTTAACACAAGACCCTAAACCCTAGCACAACATCCCAAACCCTTAAAACTTTATAACATATTAAAAGTCTGTAATAGATGTAAACCTAAACCTTTGAATTTAACCCTTTAATTCTATTATATTTATTAATAAGTAAACCCTAGCACAAAACCTTGAACCCTAACACAAGACCTTAAACCCTAGGAGAAGACCCTAAATCACATCACATATTCAAGACCCTAAACACATCAAAGTTATTTTTTGTGAATTCATAGATCACCACTACATCTTCATGAGAAAACAAGTTTGTTTCATGGAATCTTCATTGTTAAATGTTGTATATTATGGATTAATATTAGGTTTACCTAAAAACTGAAATTTTAGTTTGAGAATTATTTAACCATTATAAAAAATTTAAACATATATAAGTTCATATAATATGTGTCATGAAATACATTATATTGAGGAATGTAATTATTTATACTTTTATGATTTAAAAAAAATCTTTAAGTGTACCTTAGCTAACAAGTAAAATAAATTAATAATAGTTTTGACACTTTTGATAAATTTCTTTTTCAAGTACTTCATTATTATTGCATTAAAATAGTAATATTATTTATTTTAACGAACATTAAACATATTGATGTGATTAACATACTAATAAGTTATATATTAATAATATATTAGTACGTTAGTATGTATTATTGAAGCACTTTCATCATTAAATTCATTAAATTATTAATATAACATAGGGCAACAACAAGCAAGTGAATAATAGTTGATGTAAATATTTCTAAAAACCAACAAATTTTATTGCACAAACTATATCTATTATTCCAATTAAAATTTATATGATCTTGTTGTTATTAGATACTAATAACTACTATAAATTTAGTAAAAACCTAGGGTATTATATCAATATATTCTTATTAGATTGATTATTATTTAATAACTATTTAAAATCTGAAATTATAATTATATACTACTATTTATTATTATAGTTAGTAATAAAAATAAAATGGAATATAATAATTTAAATGTGAATACTAAATTAGTCAAAATTAGGATGAAAAGGGTGTCAAGAATAACTAAAACACAAATTAAATAAGTACAAATAAATAAACATAATGAAAAGGTAATAAGATGAAAAGGCACGAGCAATAATTAAAGTTTTGGATGAAAAAAAAGGCAACCAAACCAAAAGGTGCATTAGGGTTTTTTAGAATGTCATTTCTTTTCTTGTGCTCACTTTTAGTCTTGTTCTTTGCATTTTTTATGTCTCCTCTTCTCATTTCTTTTTGTTTTAGTCTTGGTTTTTTCACCTTTTTGTTTTAATAGCATAACAACGCTTGTTGCTTATGGTTACAATTGTCTTTGATAGTTTTTTTTTGTCTATAGTCTATAAATGCACCTTGCAAGAGTTCTAGAAAACATTGTGCCAAAGATAATAGTCGAACTTCACAAGAAGTTCATGCCTAATTTTATACACACTTTTACACCAACTCAATAAGTAACTCGCCTCTTCACATTCTCAACCTTTTTGTTTTCCTTTGTGTTTTTCTCAATGTTTTCAACAATCTCTCAAATTATAATTTTTCATTGTCCATGCTCTCAACCTTGTTCTTTTTTCATTTTGCCATCTTTCAACAAATTTTCTTTTTCATTCTCCCTCCTCTCAAACATTTTCTTCCTCATTCTACCTTATTTCAAACTTCTTTTGCCTTCTTTCAACAATTTTTCATTTTCATTCTCCCTTTTCACAAAAAACTTTCTTCTTCATTTTTTTGTTGTATCTTAACAATTCTTATAGTCAAACTCCCTTTTTTCAACTTTTTTTTTTCATTCTACATTCTTTCAACAATCTATTGCTTTGCATTCTGCCTATTATCAACTTTCTTGTTTTTTCATTATGCCTTCAATTCACTTTGGAAACATTTTATTGTTTCCTACTTCTTGATGGTTGTCATGATTTACATCTACGCATTTACTTTTCTCATGTTTTTGTCCTTGGATGCAATCACATAAGACATTAAGTTAAGTTGCATTAATAATTTATGGCATTTCATCATAGTTATGACATTCTTGGTGCGAGAATGTTATGGAAGCCCAAAGAAGCAAGAATTTAAACGAATTTTATAGATCAACCAGTGTAATTTGGTAAACATTCGCGTGTCAATAATGTTTTGACAAGGTGCTAAATGAAGAATTTTAAAGAATTTTAATGTGCAAAATGAAGAATGTCATCACTAGGCATTTCATTCTTCCTTTGTAGAATTTTAGGACATTTCATGGAAGCATGTACTTTTTGAAGATTGTCCATAGTTGAATTACATGATTATCTTTTGAATGTACTATTTGCAAGATTGTCCATATTTGATTGAATTGATTGACTTCATTCCAACTTCTTCTTCTTCTATGTCAATTCAATTCATATCCCTAATCATGTAGAAATAATCTCTCCCTACTTTATTCACATTGAATCTAATATATGTGCAGGGAGGAACTTGAAACCGCCACCAAACATGGACTAGATTATTCCATCAAAGTAAGCACCTCCTAACCCTCCACACCACAAATAGTAAAAATTTATAAACCTCTCCACCATACAAAAAAAAAAAAGATTAACTAATGAATAATAATTAATACATTATTATAAACTATTTATTACTAATTAAACTTTACTCATCTTATTGACTCCTTTTTAGTCCTTACTTATTAACTATTAACTAACTAATCACAACTTGTTAACATGTGGAGGGGAGAATTGGGTGGCCGTTCAATTGTCCCCTTCATCTTTTAAGAATGGACTATGAAGTAGATGCCCCATACTCCATCCATTGATAGCAAATATAGTATCGGGTGGCTTGATTTTCTTTAGTGTAATTTATTGGGGAGAATTGGGGAGCATTTGATTCCAAACTACAATATACTGGGGGAATCAGGTAGTTGCCCAACTCTCCTAAATGAAATATGCTAGAGAGAATCGAGTGACCACTTGATTCAATTCCATGAAATATATTTAGGAGAATGGGGTGACCATTTGATTTTTTATTTTGTATTTAAAAAAGAGATAGTATTGGACGTTTGCTCAATACTATAATCATCAAAGGAGCACAAAGAATTGAATGGCTACCCGATTTCACCTTAATAATAAAAAAAGGAATATTGAACGTATGTCCAATATTACATTATTAGACACAAACCAAAGAATCAAATGACCAACAATTCTCCCCAGTGCAATTATACTAGGAAGAATCAAGTGATTACCTAATTCCATTCAATGATAATATATGGAGAACAATTGGATGACCGATTGATTCTCCCTTTTTTATGTGAAAAGGAGAATATCAAACAAATGCCAAATACTCCATATAGATACACGGATCATAAAATTAGGTGGCTGCCTAATTTTCCCAAATGAAAATAGATTAAAAATTGGGCATCCATTCAATATTTGACTTGAGAAGGAGTATCAAGTGGGCGCTCGATATTCCACTAAATTGGAACAAATTTTTCTATTCACAACATTAGGTGGTTGCCCAATCATCCATGACAATGTTATAGGGGGGTGAATTGGGCGCACATCCAATACTCTAGAGAAAATTGTTTAACTTTTTCTATAACATGCATAAGAAAAAATTACAAGCTTCGTATACTCTAGGGCTGATGAGGAAAGTGCTAAGGCCTTATTTGGGAATCAATGAAAACTACACAAAGGCTTCACTCAATATTTGGGAGTTGAACATTAAAGTAACTTCTTGGGGTGCATCATTGAAGGACAAAGATGACGACCCCAAGTTTCAATTTAGCTACAAGAAGTTAGAAACCAATGAATACCTTTAAAATGTTTTTGTTTTAGAAATCCTTGCATTTGGTGAAAATGAATTTCTTGTGATTATCCAACTTAATAATCCTAAAAGTGATCCTTAAGGCATGTTGAGATATTTTGTGAAGTGAGCAAGCTAAGCGACAACATGAACTTTTTTGACAATGTTAAAGGGTTCAATGCACTTTATATTGGAAAATTCAATGGTGAAAACATTAGTGCACAATTCCCCAAGGTGCAAAACAAATTGTAGTTGAAGGTGAAGAAGGGGAGAATGGTGTAACCATAATTTATGTTGGAAACAAATGTTGAAAGCTCTGCCACACACAAAAAAAACAAAGAGGGTGAAAAAGGAGAAGATAGAGGATGAAAAGTGAGAGAAAAATGTTGACAATATTGTGATGCATAAGAGCCCCAATGAATCCAACGAGGTTGAATGTAGAACCATGGACAAGGCAATGTCAGACAAGTTCAATGATTATTTCCCACTAGGCTCATTGGCAATTCCTAATGTTTAGTTACTCATTCAACGTTTTGTTGAAGCACCATCACAAATAAGATGCCACCCCTTGTTCATGAAGCACAAGAACAAGATCAAGATTAAGTTTATAACTCAACAAAAGACACAATGGAAGATACTAATGTATATGTCTGGCAAGTTTGACCAACCCCAAGGAAATCTTTCCAACCAAGGCAATGAATTGGGATGAAATCTCCAACTACATTTTTTTATTCTTAGTGGTCAACATATAGTTATGGCTTTACAAGTATTTACATAATCTAAATTTTGCTAACTATGAGTTCAAATTAAAACATTTCTTTGATTACATGTAATTTCTTGCATGAAATACTTGCTCTACAAAATGTTAATCCAACATTGCGTGCATGATTTTTGGCCTTTTAGCTCATACTTGTTTGGCATACCGAGTGTTTGCATATGCTAGATTTTTGATATGTGGTAACTATTCTCCTTGCTTGGGAGGAAGGAAAAACCTTGGATGGTATTAGATCTTTGCCACATAATCTTGCTTTTGTTGAAAATTTTGCTTTATCTCCCCTTGTGGGATTGAACGAGTTTCAACTTATTGAGCTAGTGAATGATCTTCTAACTCAAAAAATTTCATTACATAATAGGCATGTGGGAGGGGGTGACCCACACATAAAGACAACGCTTGAATGGTCTATCGCCCACAAGCAAAAGAAAGTGATCTAGAACAAGATCATGGTGCACCATGGCTTCCTAAGACATCATTCAAGAGTACATGTTCTATGAAGGAGTGGAAAGACGTGGAGATTGTTAATGATTATAACAACTAGTTGTTTACAATTCTTGAGCAACAACTACCAAATAAATTCTTCACATATAAGTGAAGTTAAACCCATCAAAGGATCCTCCACCAAAGTCATTTGAATATACCTTGAAAAGGTGGAAGTTGAACAAAGATCACGGAGGAGTGCAAGCTAATGCATTGGTCTTAAAGAACTCATATAGGTGCCAAGAAATAGCTAACATGTCTACACTGAGGGAAATTCTTGACCTAGAGAAAAATGTTGATTTCCTTTAGTAAGGAACAACTAGAACAATTGTTGTTTGCACTACCAACAATTATGAGGAGTTGATTATTTGGATGGGAAAATGTGTTTGGTGCACTTAAAATTTGTATAATGCATATAAATGTATATGTGTGCATATGTGAAAATGAATCCATTGGTTATTTATTATCGACAATCCATAAGATTGTGATTAGTCCTTGTATAACATATGATATTAGGACATACTCCACACGTCTCAAGGAACACTCTGGGATATTCTTCAATCATTGATTATAGACATGGTTTCCATTGTCAATATTTTTGGTGGTGGTGCACTCTCGCATCTTACATTGGTAAACTAACTATTTGCTAACGATCAATTATTATTGCTCAAAAAATTTATATGTTTACACAATAGTGAATCTCACTCCCTTTCAATAATACATTATAGGATTTAAAATGTAATTTTTTTGAGCTTTTGTTTTTTGGATTTGGTCACAAAGGCAAAAGGCAGTGTCAATATGTTTTTACATTATATCTAGGGTGAGTCTCCAATTAAACAATGAGGCGGGGGTATCGAAACCAAATGTAGATGATGACTAGGAAGAGGATGAACATGAGGACAATGGAAAAAAGGACATTGGAAGGAACAATGAATGAATTAGGCAGAATTGGAAGATCGTCCAAAAAAAAAAAAGGGGGGGGGGGGGGGGGGGAGGAAGGACATCAAAGGACTAAGATGGTTGCATTCAAAAAAGATTTGTGAAAAAAGATTTTAAGCAAGTCAGGTAAGAAAAAATACACGTGAGAAAAGATTTTGAAAAAGTGAACCAATGTTGCTCATCCCAAATTGTTGAATGTATTGAATCCACATCTAAAGTGTGGTAAATCTTAATATTCAACTTTTTTTTAATCACTACAACAAAAAAGGGGCATATTGCGATCCAAATATCCTTGCAAACAACAAAGAAATCAGATTTCGAAAACCCGCAGTTCCGAACACGAATTCGTCGCAAACTCTTAAGCCTTTGCGAAACCCACACCTTCGCACCCGTACAATCGCAAGCTCTTCGCAACTCCCGAAACTAAACCCATCGCAACACATTTCCGATTATAATGTCTTCTATACACGATTTGCGATTCACAGTACATCGAAAATAATTGAAAACAAATCCAACATCGCAAAGACTTAGCGAATTGACT
>Ga0209208_10010377_pt1 | contig 12091 bp, 10 predicted proteins | sample S1TSphfallax_3_FD_187694 | JGI IMG/M metagenome (GOLD analysis project Ga0209208, IMG submission 187694) | Host-associated microbial communities from peat moss isolated from Minnesota, USA - S1T2_Fd - Sphagnum fallax MG (SPAdes) (version 2) | ecosystem: Host-associated > Plants > Peat moss >...
TTGTTTATTTAACTCTCCTCGATCTGCTTTCAGTAATTCCATCTCTCTCTCTCTCTCTCTCTCTCTCTCTCTCTCTTTTCAAGAGGGCTGTCGCAGATTTTCATCTAGTTTTGTACTTCTTCGGATAACTGGTTTTTTCAATCTCATGAAGCTGTTCTCAATTCCTGAAGTTCTAAATCGTGATTTTGTGCCGGTCGTCTTCATGTTTTGTAAGATTCTGGCGTTGGGTAGTTTGGATCTCGGAGAAATAGGATTTTGAACCAGCTTTTATGTTTGTTCTTTTTGGTTATCCTCTCACCAGCTTTGCAGTCGACGTACTGCGTGGCGGTGAGGAGGACTCAGGTCTAAGAAATTCAGGAACCCCGAATTAGCAGAGCCGGGGGAGCTAGGTCCGAGGATCGTGTTGTTGATCCGAGTTATAACTGTGCCACGACGTTGATGCAGTAGTGGAGAAGCTGGAACTGACTATACAAAAAGGCGCTGTTCTAGCAGCTGAAGAGAAACTTTTTCACTAGTTCAGTCGTGTGTGTGTGTGTAACAGGAGGAAGGCAGGCAGGGAAGAGTACAGAGAGTAGTCAATATTACGTCGAAGATGTCAGTACAAGATTGTGGGAAGCAGATAGTTGTGCGGCAGCCTGGACAGGGCTGGAGCCTTCTCCTTCACATAACGGAAGCCTTCAAATACTTCTCCCGCGCTCTACAGCGGTGGAGGATCGACTCGTGGCTCGAAGGTCTACCTGGAATCCATGAAGTGCACTGGAACCTACCTGAAATAAAATGGAACCTACCTGAGCCGTCAGTCGATGAGGCTGGAGGAGTACGATTGTCGGAACCTCGTCATGAGTTGAAGGCCGAAGAAGAAGTGCAACATAGGAGAGGGTCAGCAAGCGCTTCGACGCCTGGGCGTAGATTTAAGGGAATCCGACTAGCGACAAAGTCGACTTCTTCCTGGGTGACGGAGATAAGGCCAACTAATGCGGCCGAAAGGATTTGGCTCGGTTCCTATCCAACACCGGGACAGGCCGCTCGAGCCTTTGATGTGGGCACTTTTTACTGCAACAAGAAAAGGAAACTCTATAACTTTCCCGACTCAGTTCATAATCTCCCCTCGTGCGAAGAGATCAACAGGCTTCCTGCGAGGCAACAAAAGAGACGAATTCAGGAGCTGGCGAAACAGGTAGCTGACAAGGTGACTTAATTGCACTATCAGAGTACACAAATCCTTTTACATAACAGTAGTGGTATATAATTAGATGCAGGAATTAATGTAGAGATGATTCAAACAAACTTCAAGAGTGAAATCGTGTGTTCTTCACGATTTAAGCAGCCGTCCAGAAATCGCTCAAGGATTTTTGATCCGTTACCTTATGTACTTGAGTTTGGCAGCTGAAGTTATATTATGAATCATGATCACTTCAACAGATCTATCACCTGAAAGAAATTGGCAAGAGCGCTGTTCCTAATTTCTGATTTACGGAGACACTGTAATCCTAGATAAATGTGCATGATGCAAAAGCTTAGCCATGCAATTCCTCCTTGCAGCCCACAGAGCTCTTGAGCCGATTTTGTCCACTACCCCTGGGAGCCAGACCACATGAGTGCTGATCACAATGTCAGATGAAAACTAAGATAAATTTAGTTGAAACCCATGTCTTGGAATTCTCAACGACAAAATCACTTCACTGGACACTCTGTTACAAAATGTGGGTGCAGTTCAGTAGTCCTCGTTCGCTGGACCAGCGCATCCCACTAAGTCCTATTCATTAGGATTAGTGAATTCACTCAAAATCCAATGAAATCACTCAAAGTAAAGTACAACGACATACCCCTTGTTTTGTCTTGAAAGCAGCACACTAAAACTAAAACTCTTGAGAGAAATTAATAGAGATTATACTACTAGTCCTATGAGTTAATAAAATTTTCTGTATATTATTAGTGCCCAGATGCTGAATGGGTTCTATCTTGAGTTCACTCAAGCTAGTCACTCCTTCCTACCAAGCTCTTCTCCAGGCTTCAAATCTTTGCTCAACAAGCCAAGTGGTTTTTGTCAAGAGATTTGCCTCCTCTTTTGATGTGGCCTATATATGAGACCTATTTCTTACCCAATTGGTTATCAAAGTGAAATCAAATATTAACTCAATTGAAGTTCATCCACAACTGAGTAATAACGGTCATCCAGTGGATGGTGGTGTGCTGGTAAATTTTAGTTGAAAGAGGAGGTCCAAAAATGGAAATCTTAATAAGTTTTGGAATTTTAAAAAATGCAAAATTTGGTTCTTCTCACTATTTTTGGTCATTTTTTTAATTTTCCAAACTTTTGTCCATCATGTCAACTAAATTTTCTGAAAGCAAGCTTTTCCCATTGAAAAGGAATGCATGTGAAGCACATTTGGGCCAATTGGTGATCAATACAGGTATGTGCTGCACATTGTGACTATTTATGAACAATATATACTTCTTGGGTAGGTGTAGTACTATGCTTTCTTAATACATTTTAATAAAATTTACAACCTACTTGTAAAGATGTATGAAAATTAAATTACTTTTTTCTTGCATTTTGATCAAGAATAATTAACAATTTCCAAAAGTTCATAAATGATACGATTTTTTTAAAGATTAATCAAATTTTAATTTAATGACCCTCTCAAGGTTGCATGCAGTTATAGTATAATATAAGTTTAATCAAACTCCTTTAAATTAGTGGCACACCTTGTTGATAATGTAGTGTCTCGCTATATTTTTTTAAGTCAATAATTTGTAAAGGAAGCTAACATTTTAAGATTTTTAATTAGAAAAATCGGAATGTTAGGTATGTGGTAGGTAAACAGGCCTATTATATATCCCTTACATTGGTTGAAAGAAGAATCATTTCAAAGCCATTGCACAACGTCAAGGATCACATGAGCCAACTAGCTAGTTTGTAAAATGTAATGGAGGATTCCAAAAAAATGCACATCATCATTAATGCCATGCTTGACTATTATGATTACTTCATCACCATCATCATTGGGTAGGACAAGCTTCCCATTATAAAATGAATTGACTAATTAGTTGTTGTTTGAATAGCAACCAATGGAAATCATGAAATGAAAACAATCACCAATGAAGCTTTTTTTTTTTTCAACAAATATTGAAGACCTTGTGAATGCAACTTCTATCAAAACAAATAGCAAGGTGTTTGTAGACTAGGAGATTTTGCTATGAGGAAGGCTTACCACAACATGCAAAGAACCTATGGTTAAAATCCCAATCTTGATATGCAAATTAAACCCTAGAAACTAGAACTCGACAACAAGTGTTGTTGACCTAAACATTGGGCTAGAAAACACCCCATCTATCCCAATGAAAAATAGTTGAAGGATTGGCTTCACAATGGAAGAATGTAGATGAACATAATGTTTTGTAGTTCCTTAGTGTCAAGAAGAATCTACTTTTAAGAAGAGCTAAAGTTAATTTGGGATATGTTGTCATGTTTGAATCCAACAAGTTTTGGATTATGTGATAAAAATATCCCCACAAAATCTTAGCAAATGGAAAAGAGATTTGATTAATGGTCTATATAAACTAATTGCAAGACCTAGAGAAAAAAAAAATGCAAGACTACAAGAATCACTCATTGTTGAGAGTAATATCAATGTAGAACTCTAACATGAATTTTCAAGTGTAGGACTATTTAAAGGAATGCCTAACAATCTTATTATAATGAAAATGTGTGATCATTGTGTCTTGGGTAGGCAACAAAACTTGATTAACTCCACTAAGGTCAATTAAATCTTCCCTGCATATGTATTCCGACATTTCAAGAATAATGACTTGGAGATTCAAAAAGTTTTTGTAACATTCATTAATATATGTTTAAAAGAATGTGCATTTATTTTTTATTAGCAAAATTGCAAGCATTTTATAAGTTCAAGATAATGAAGGAGACAATTGAAAATCAAAACAAGGAGAGGATCAAGATATTTAATACTAATTGGGCAAGAGAATTTATGTCCAATGATGTTTTTAAATATTGCAAAGAAAAAAAAATTCAACAATTGAATGTGACTAACACAACTTACTAAATGGATTTTGAATGAATGGAAGCATCACACCATACTTGATAGAGCTCATAACATGGCAACACAATCACAACTACCAATATATAGATGGATGAAGGTGATGAATGTAACCAATTATTTGGTTAGCAAGAACCCATCCAAAACAATTGAAAAGATGGCACCTAAGCATGTGTATACCAATCATATTTTTGATAGATTAGTCAATTGCAAGTCTTTGGTTGTTTGGCTTATTTGCATGTACCCAAGGAAGGAAAAGAGAAACTAAACTTGAGTGAGAGTGATTATATGAACCTTCATAGGCTATGACAAAGCATCTAAAGCCTAAGGATTCTATAATCTTCAAGTGAGGAGGATTGTCATTACCAAGAATGTAATGTTTGATGAGCTAACTCCTAAAGCATTGAATATGAGAAAGGGATCATTGTTAGCAACTAAAAAGGACTAATGATTCAAACTTGAATTTGAATCAATTAAGGATGAACTAATATTAGTAAGTCAAGAGGCACATGCAATAGTTGAAGAAAAACAACCAAAAATAGAAAATGAACCAGACTTTGTTGAATCTCTAGAGGAAAAAAGAAACTTTTCACCCCAAGTTGTTAGAAGATGACCAAGGCCTCATCCTTTACCAATGAGACCACCATCAAAGCAATTTAGGAATGTTGCCTTTCATTCAAAAGATTACATCTATTCTCTTGAGGTGAACAAGAAAGTTTTGAGGAGGCTTATGATCATCCTAGATGGCAAATAGTAATGCAAATGAGGTATGACTCAATTATGCGTAGGCAAACTTGTGAATTGATCAATCTTCCATCAAGAAATATACATGTTTCCTACAAATGGATGTGCAGATTTAAATTTGCTACAAATGGCAAATGTTGACAACCTCAAAGCTAGATTAATTGCTTGTGGTTTTGAGCTAATTGATTTCTAAGAGACTTTTGCTCCTATAGTGAAATCGGCAACCAGAAGAACTCTTGTTGCATTAGCATAAAGAAAAATCAAACAATAGATGTTAAATCCGCCTTTCTTAATGGAGAGCTTGAGGAAGAAATATATGTGTACTGAAAGGATCCAAGATAACAAGAGAGGAGGATAAAGTTTGCTTGCTTAAGAAGGCTCTTCATGGATTGAGGTGAGCTCAACAGGCATGGTATATACCAAGATCAATTCATTCTTTCATAGGAATGGTCTAGTTAGAAATGAGTGTGATCACAACCTCTGTATTAGAACATTAGTCATCAGGGGTTGAATCCAATCCATCATCAAGGGCAGAAGAAGAGTTCAGAGGCAGCACACTTAAAACTAGAGTTTAGCACTATGGAAGCATTGGAATACAAAACATTGAGGCATGTGTGCTCCATGGTTTGGGCACTTTGTACTTGCAGCTGACTTTGAAATACCCCATTTACCACTGATGGATTGTAATTTCCATTATTGCTGAAGGAAAACCTCCCTGGCCTGTTTAGACCAGTTCTCCTATATATGGGCATCAAACCATCTCCCAAAGACACACACACACAGAGCTAGATCTTAAGGAAAACCTTGCTCTACCATCAACAAATGAAAAGAATCAATGAGAGATGTACTGACAAAGAATAGACCAAACTGACTGCCATGTCACTTGATAATGCCAATTTCATACTAAACGGTCTCTGGTTGGAAAGGTCTTAGATTTTCCAACAGCTCATGTGGCCCACCATTAGCAAGGTGGTCAATGGCAGCAGAGGACGAGCCTGCAGTCCTAGAGCTTCTCTCTTGCCTCCTACTCAATCCCCAAATCCGGATAGTGTGGTCATCACTTGCTGAGGCGAACATGTGGGGATTTACTGGATTCCAGCTTACACTATTCACTGTGCCTGAGTGGCCTGGCAACACCTCCAGCAGGTCACCATTTCCCCTGTGCCATATGTAAACCTGCATTTCATCCAGAAGGTATTAGGACATCTTAGTTATGAAAGCCAACTAACTGCAGCAAAATCTGCATGACCACTGCTTGCTAACTTGGTGGGTCTCCAACATGCAGACTAATTGACTGGTCTGGTACAAGCACATGGAGTTGTAGCTGAGAGGCTTAGAGAAGTAGATTTGGATAAAGGGTAGAGAAACCTGTGAATCTTCACTGCCACTAGCAATAAAAGCCTGATCAGAACCTCCAAAGCAGGATCGAATCACATATCGCTGTTGCCTATGGCCTCTGTACTTCAAAGGTGAATTTAATTTGCCAGCAATGTCCCACAAGTGAATTTCTTGGTTCACCAGATTGACCAGCAGGTATTTCCCATCCTTACTCAATGACAGTGATGTTATAGCCTTCTCCTCATCTATAATCCGTTCTGATTTTACCTCCAAGTTATATATTCGGATCCCTTTCTGTGCAGAGGTGCTCACCTGCAAAGTGATGTACCCCAGGCAACACTAGGTTCAGACAGACCAGAGAGGAAGTGTAATATTGGATTCCAGATCCATGCACAATCTGCAGAATACCAACCTCAACAACCAGATTACTTCTTAGATCATGAAGAGGTAGCATGGGACTTGTGCAAGAGGCAATTTAGCATAAAAACAGGCACAATATCTGCCACTCTCATGAATCCAAAGCCCAAGATAGCACAACCTTGTCACTTGCAAACTTCAAACGCGTACCATGTGGCTCCCATCTACAGTAATGGCCAAATCATTGATATGGGGCAAGCAGGCAGCCTTCCATGACTGTAACTCCCGGCCCTGGAAACCATTGAATCCATGAGACTCTCACCCATGGACAACACATGGATCAGGAAACACAACAAATCAGATCAACTTCAATGATATCCAAGCATATGGAAAATGGAAGAAACCAATAAAGATTGGGATGCCTAATGCACATGACCATGAAAGCTAAATCATGGTCCTGGCTGTCAAGGAAGCAGTGGGACTAGGATGCGACTGTTAAAAACAAGTGCTATGCAACTTGCTGGGGGCTACCATTCTGGGAAGCAAGGCTCATACCTCAAGGTCCCACATATAAATACACTTATCCCCTCCACCAGAAACCAAATGATGGCCATCAGGGAACCACGCACAGGATGTGAAGTAGCTGCTAGGCTTATCAAACGTATGTTTACACTCGCCTGTGTGGATGTCCCAGAGCTTGACAACTTCTTGATTGCCAGATGTAAGTAGCATGGTACTATCAGGACTCCAAGAAACAAAAGATACTGGCTTCCGGTGACCAGTCAAGGTATGCTTCAGGATGACTGACTCGTCATCATTAACCTGCATTCCAACTCAATGTGAGATGGGATCTGGTGGCTCACAACTGATGATGTGCAGTTCTCTGTACGAAGCACAGTTGTAGGTCTGCCTCCTGCCACAATAATAGATACTTGGACAGGCAAAGTTCACAGTAGTGCAAGGATTCCCATTGAATGTTTGACCCACATTCCTCCAATCTGGTCCCTCCCAGAGAACCAAGGATCCTTTGTGCCAATGCACTCCTTGAAGAATCAGACAAGGTGACTGAAAATAAAAGTGCATTGATTTCTAACAGTGCCACAGGCTTCATGGTGTCGCAGGAGAAGTTGGCCTCTGAAGGCAACCTTACAAGGAAATGGGTGCACATGGGCGACATTTAATTGGAGTACTGGTCTTAAGAGAATCTCACAGTTGCATCAATAGTCAATACCATTTAACTGTGTTCAGAAGATGAGCCATGCAAAAAGGCAACAGAAATACATCTCACAATCCACACTGTGCTAGTGGTACAGATGGGAAAAAAGCTTGAGAGTAGGACTGGATCATCAAAGGAGTTAGCATCCACTAACCTCCCAAACAATGGCTGTACAGTCTTTAGATGTAGATGCCAGATAGTGACCATCATGTGAAAACTGCAGAAACCACACTTCGTCTTCATGTGCTTCTAGCACCTGCACAACCATACACCCAGCACCCAACAAATCCAACAATGCTGGGCCTTACATTCACTTTCATTGACAGCCATTTCAAAACCATGAGCCTCCTCAAGCAGGACCTCGGAGTTTAGGCACTCAGTCCACAAGGAATAGTGAACTAACTACTGTTAACACATCAGGATACAGCATGTGTGACATTGGTCTTTTCTATTATCCACGAACCATGCAAAAATACAGAGATCAAAGATATATATGCTCTAAGGCTGGGTGAGAGCAAGTCAAATGTAACATTATCTTTCAGGTGACTGTATTAGGAATTGCCCATTTCATGATCCAGTAAAAACAGAGACAAGAGAAAAGAATACTTCAACATAGGCCCAATGCTATCCAGTTGATGGACTACTTAACTGGTCAAAAATATCATCAAACACAGGTTCTGACATTAAAGAAGATTTACACAGTAAAAAAGAAATATACACCAACAAAACCAACCAAAGCCAGAATGTCAAACACAACCAGTTCACAAGAGAGCATAAAAATCACACCATAATTCTTAATGGTGAAAAACACAGACCCAAACCAACTGCCAAACCATCATCACAACCCATACTTGGATGATTTGCACTGAGCAAGTGGTGTGGCCAACCTTGTCCATGCACCTTCTAGTTAGTTCACCCACGAGATTGCAAGAACCTTTACAGCTACAACTGCTAATTGTATCACCTTGCAGGTACCTCACAATCTACTCCCTTGTGTTACAGTACGAAAACAATGGCCAAATATGCTGTGACTCACTATGGACTCAGCACATGTGGACATGATACATCACAAACTTTCACTTTGTTCACTTCTAGAGGCCATGCCATTCCCCTAATGTGATAAGATTAAGGAAAAACCCCTAAGGAGATGCTACACTTCTGGGTGCCACAGTTGATCACAATAACACCCTAAACTCTAGAGTGAGCTGACTTAAATGTGTAAGATGGGGCTCGGTGGCACCCTTAATATGATGGAGAATGGTCTTGGTACCTCTGTCTGTAGATACAAAACCATAATGGAAAGCCCTGTAAGCAACCCACTTTACCTGAACATTGCCATGATAAAGACTCTTTGTGCATAGTCAATTCACTTCACGTGAAGCAGGGCCTTTGCCATCTTGACATTTGCTATCGCAGCTACACATAGGCATTGATGGGGCTGAAGCTGGCTCTTACCCTGAATATGTTGTGCTATAACTATCCAGTTACCTACTCTGAGATAACCTATGCTGAGGATGCCGTAAATAAGAGTTCCTTGGCATCTGGCAATGGTCCCCAGCGTGTTCCCGAGCCCTTGATTTTCACTGAAAAGTCACAAAGAACGGCATTTGGCTTAAACTTGCATCAGCAGATGCTTCAAGCACATTTCTCCCAACCAAGTGTTCTTCACCTAAATCAGCAACTTAAGGACTTGCTGTGAAGCAGTCTATAATTAAACATGAACAGGACCCCTGTGACCACAGTGATGTTATGTTAAAACTCATTCTCAACACATTCTGTTTTCAATGAGAGTATCTCTACACCCTATTACAAACAGAACTCATGCCCTTGACTGCTCAAGAATGTGTGCAGCATACAATAGAAAGGCACCTTCTAATGCTTTTAGGATCATAGCATAAACCTAGACCATTCACACCCAAAAATACCAGTGGTTGCGGATTAGCACCTCAATGGCTACTGGTAACAAGAAGGGATCTATAGTGACAAGCCTATTCATAACATTCCTCACCCTGATCTCTCATTGTCTACCCAGTAACACAGTCAATACTGAGTGCATTGCACACCCCAGATATTCCTTCCACTGCAATAAATGTGCTGTCAAAATCTGCCAGCCAGTTATCTGTAAACAAGGCGAACACTGTAAATCCTTGTAGTAGAGAGTTAAATTCTACACAACACAGGCACATATATGTCTTATGGTACACACCTATACAACAAACAGTACCCCTTGGCCTTGCCACATTGTGAGCCCCTCATTATGCATAGTTCAGACAACAAGATGACAATTCACTTGGCAGTTCAAAACAACAGGAGAAAACTAAACAATTGCACTCAGCATGTGAAAGTGAGCAAGCTAAATAGCAACATGAAATATAGGAAAACATAGAGACATAGAGCAAGTGAGATGACATCAAACTTCAATTTAATAGACCAGTGGCATTGAACCCCTACAACCACTCAGAGAGGGAGAGAAAAAAAAAGGAAACACAGACTAAAAGCTCCTTTCATACTCATAAACAGCAAGGCAGTGTAAAAGTCACCCACACAACAGGAATGCCAGCAACCTCCCAAATCTTGTGCATAGATATACAACAGTGATGGATTTGAGCATCTACCTGTAGAGTTTGTGTAGGGATCTGATCTCGATTGCATCGATGGTCAGCATAAAGAGACAGAGCATGATCCAGTGAGTTGTGGAATACACATGCATCACGCTGCACATCCAGTGCCTGTTCCACAAGATGCTCCAGTCGTCTCTCAGGAATCATGATAGAAGGGGGAAACAACTGTTGTAACTCTTCCAGCAAATGAATTCGCGAATCTTCCCCTGCCCCCCTCCAGTCTGCTTTGTCTAGCAGGACTTCCCGGGATGGGCACATAATGAAGCTTGCCAGCTGGTGTACTCTTTGTGTATTGATGTCTAAAGTGGATATCTCAGAGCGGAGTGTTTTTAAGGCAGCACTAGTTTCACCATGATCCAAAAGCTCCAGAAACTTTTGCTGCAATATGAGAAATGATGCAGATTTGAGGGTCTCCTTGTCAATGGGACCAATCATGCAAAGTGTACCTAAGCTTTTGTCCCATTGACCTGCCAGAATATCCTGCCGAAATTCAGCTACAACTGGTGACTGCAACATGATCCCAGATTCCTGTTCAAGCATTGAGCCTGCTTGCTGATAGCCGAGCGAGAAGAGTGCCTGAGCAATGATTCTCACAAATTCAACCTTTCGGATTTGACCTCGAGAGCCCAATGTTTCTACTTCATTGGCAGCTAAATCTGTGGCCATTGGGGCTGCACCAGAGCCCACACCCACAACTCCAGTAGGAAACCCTTCCACCACCTTCCTGGGACAAGGTTTACTGAGCTTCAATCGCTTTGAGGGGGGAAGCCCGCAGTCACTGTCCCGTCCCATGTAAGGACACAATATCCGATGGCTAGCCCATATATCTATGCTATTGCAACAACACAAGCACTATGTGTCAGTCTTGCTTTCAAAACTCCTATGAAGTTTGTTGTTGGCCCTGGAAAAGAGTGTTACGAAACCCTAACACCTCAAAATCCTCTCCATCACATCCTAAGGGCTACAAAACCCTAATAATCCAACATCCTCTTCATCACATTCTAAGAGGCCACAAGCACACCACCTTGCACTAATATGCTGTTCTATTTAGGACTTCCACCACATACTCATCATCACAAACATACCAAAAATTCACAACCGGCCATAAAACGTGGGAAGCAAATCTGTAGACAAGTATGTGACTGTATTACGCACAGAGAAAAAAAAAATTCAAACCCCTTGATGAAAATCCCAGTTTTCCGGACCTGGTTCCTGGTTCCTTGTTCCTATCTCTCAGAGGAACGAAATCGACTCGGCAACGACTCAACAACAAACCCCCAGAAGCAATCGAAAAATACACAATGAGAAACAAAGGTGGTGGCGAAAAGACACAGAGGCCAGGAACCGAAGGTCACCTAATCAGGATGGCAACCTCTTCGAACCTCCGATCTTCAGACAAAACTCCGTGAAGAGAGAGACGGACAGCGAGACAGACAGAAAGACAGACACGCTGCGAGAGAGAAGAAACAACGGATGTCGTCAGGGATGTAATGCGCCTCGGATCGGGAGCTCGAACCGAGAGAAACCCTGTCCAGCGTTGTTCAAGGAATCGTACAAAAGCCTCCGCTCGCAACAAAAGAAAAAAGGCAAAGCGGCAGACGTACCAGACACGAAAGGAAAATGTACAAACAAGTCATGCAACTTTGCAGCAAAAACAGAATTGACAACGATGCCAATTCACTGCAAGAAAACACGATCAAAAAACAAGCTGCTAACAGAGCATTCGCCAGAAAGACGAGCATTCACAGTCCACAATT
>Ga0209208_10010378_pt1 | contig 12090 bp, 10 predicted proteins | sample S1TSphfallax_3_FD_187694 | JGI IMG/M metagenome (GOLD analysis project Ga0209208, IMG submission 187694) | Host-associated microbial communities from peat moss isolated from Minnesota, USA - S1T2_Fd - Sphagnum fallax MG (SPAdes) (version 2) | ecosystem: Host-associated > Plants > Peat moss >...
TTGGATTTTTTTTGGGTGAAAAAGAGAAATTTGAAAATGAAATGTACATTGAATGTTAACTTGACATAAAATTTTCATGGTAAGTAGGTGTAAGTCGTAAATGACTAGCATGGTGTTAAGGGACTCAACACTAAAGTCCCTAACACCAAGTGTGAGTGCACCTTAAATAGTGGTCATGCTAAGCACAAAAAATGTGAGATTTGAACTCAGAAACCTTGATTTAGTCCAAGCATGCGATATTTGTAATATTTATAAATAATTTAAAATGGATTTTGAGATTTTTACCATGGTACCAACGTGGGTTCTGGTTCACCCAAGGCTCCCACTCATTGGAGCATATCCTCCACTTGTATTATTGTCCAGAAACCACATGATTGTCGACATGCAGATAATTTTGGGAGATTTTGAATAATTTGCTGGTGTCTGGAATCAACGAGTGGAGCAAGTCCAATTAATTGATCAGCTGCGAATTTAAACAGACGGGCCAGCAGCAGCTATGGCCTTGGACAACATTTGGCTGAAAATGAAATGGACTTGGTATGTTATAGAAGCAGCTGGATTGCCCCGGACGGGCTAATGCTAGATTCTAAATTTCCTACTGAGAAGAATCTGAAACTACATCATGGATTGTCGACAATAATTGCTACATTTCTACTGCCAAACATTTGAGACTAGATTATGGAGTGTCGAGGATATTGCTACCTACATTTGTACTGAGAAGAATCTGGAACTGTCGATGTTTTAGCTAGGTATCAATGTTGTAAAGGGATGAGCAATTTCTCAAACCCCCTGGCACCCCGGCCTTCAATATTAATTTAGTCGATGCATTTTGATGTGTACCCATTCCTAGTGAACAGTTGCAATATGCTTAATCATGGTTTCGAATCAGATCCAGATGGGTCTGGGTTGTATGAATTGGAGTTAATGGCCGCCTGGGTTACCGGATGGTGGTCCACTTACTGGACTTCCTTTGTTTGCTCTTTGGGGATTGAATACGACATGATGATGTCCGTGGTCGATTACAGAGCTGGATTCCAGCTCGCCGATTCCTTGTGTATTGACGTTGCTAGAGCGCGAGGAGGCGACTCCGAAGTTCTGAGTATAATCAGTAGTTTGAAAAACGGATTCACCTTGCTGGCAGTCCGTGATCACGGCGTACTGAAGAGCTGGTTCTACATCGCTGGTACGATGGACTAGTGGTGCGTCGCTTGTTCGCCCAGCATTCGAAATTTGGCGAGAATTAGGGTTTCCTGATCCATTGAATCTGACTGCAGCGGCGCTGTGCAGTTGCGTTGCCTCCAGCAGCATCACAGTGCAGATCACAAGAGAAATTCCCATCGGTGAAAAGATTCTCGGCGCCATGTTGTTGGGTTGATTTAACAAGTGCAGCTTGAGCTGGAACTCACCAAGTAGTGATGAATGCTTTTTCTCGGGCCTGAATCGATACTCGGAGCTGCAAAACAAGTTTCCTGAAACAGAGAGACGAAGATAAAATTTGGCTGAGATTCAGAATGCAAAACTACTTGAACCAAATGAGGTCTCAGTATCACTAATCTTTTCCCCCAAAGAAAATTTCAGAGCTAACTGGAGCTAGTACTGCGTATGGCAGAGTTATAAACAGCAAAATTCACCCAAAGAAATCAGAGGCTGGAGCTACTAGAAATGTGCATGGATCACTAATTCATGTTTCTTGGTGAATCTGGCTGTGTAATGCTAGCATCGTCGACTGCTATATATTGCTGGCCATGCGAAAAATACTCGCCATTCTGTTTGGTTTGCTAAGTCGCGGGAGAAAGAAGAAGATTGAAAAATATCGAGTACCCTGACGCGGAGTCGCATTTTGGTTTGACTGGGAGGCTGATGAGGATGCGGATTCCCGTCAAAAACTGTGCACGTCGCAAACTTCAAAGTCATCTGCGACCGGATGAAGTCTGGTAGACGAAAGACGAGCAAGGGTATTTCGTGTTAAAGAGGATCGAGATTCGCACAGCGACCGCGTTATCAGGAATTTCAACAGCAGGTAAAGGCGCAGGACATCCGTGAAAGTCCTTTGGGAACTTGTTTTGACCAGTGGTTTTTACCAAAACAAATTCCCTTCCAAAAATCTTATTGGCTTACATCCTGCGCCTAGGGATCTTACAATCTCACACCCTCTGCCCTAGGGCTCTTTTTGTAAGCCTGATTACTAAATGTAATCTGCCCTATAAATACATGAAGAATTCTCTCGAAGGTTGTTAGGACCTCTAGAGACTGGTAGGACCTGAGCAGCCTTGTATTTTTTTCCCATTTCTGGGTTGTTGTGAATGTGGCAAAAAATTATACCAACAGAAAGCACATATGGCGAAGATAAAAAAGTGTTCCCAAAATTTATATGGCAAATGCCATTTTTATAAAAAGGCCCTTGTGCGATTACATAAAAGGCCAAAGAGTCCATGGTGGCAATGAGGCATATTTCTTTGGCTATATTCTTTGGCTACTAAAGCCCCAAATCCATCAATATTTGGCAGAAAAATCTGGCTATAAACCTAAGCTAAGAAGTGTTATCTAGCAACCAGCATCTGAGAAGAGGGGCATGAAATCACTAATAAAATTTAAGCATATTGGCCAATGGCTGATTGAACGTTAGACCAAATTTCATAGGTATCCTCATAAGGAAAGTTGTGAAGTGTGATTTTTTTTTGTGCATACATAGAAACAACCAACTGGAGATGGTCGTTCAATCTATTTTGCACTTTGTTATTCAAGAATGCAACAAAATTGAAACATCGTTCATCTTCAACAAAACCAAGAACATGAACCAATCTCTACCACCTTTAAGTACTCAAGAAAAGCAGACAACAATTGTGATGCATGGATCACTCGTCACATGCATGTGAGAGGATTGATGATGGTAGGGATAATCTTGTCATATGCAAGAGCCATGACTTCAACCATGGCTTGAGCAGCATTGGATTTCATTGTCAACTTAAACAAGCCTTGTTGAACATTCAAATCCTAACTTGAAAGAATGGCAAGAACCATAGGGGCATATTTGCCATCCTTGGGTTGTCCACATGGACGTGGGCTACAATAAAAATTCTTCAGCACTTCAAGATGTTGAGGAAATGTCACATCTACATTTTGCTTATAGCTAGTATTGGGGATAAACAATCCTGATAACATCCATGCTTGCTTGTTCAGGAAATTGTGTATCCAATTCTACTATCAAGCCTTTTGCAGCCTCTGCCATCCAACATAAAACAAAACATGACAAAAGGCAAAAAATAAAAAAAGACCATTTAAGTACATGGTTTTACAAATTTGACATTTAGGCAAATACATAAGAAAATTGGACCACAATCCATGGTTATGGAAATTTTACAAAAAACAAAAAGAAATTACAAAACCATCCCAGTTCAAGTGGTTTTACAAGTGGAATTTAATAGAGGCAAAACATAAGAAGATTCATCTAAGTTCATAATTTAAAATTTTGATAGAGGCAAAACATATGAAGATCATGTGTAGGTTCACAGTTAAAAATTTGACAAATGCAAAATATAAGAAAATTGATCTAAGTTCAGAAATCTATTTAATCTGATAGAGGCAAAACATATGAAAATGGATCTAAGTTTAAAATTCCATCTAATCTAATATTGGCAAAACATATGAAGATTGTTCAAAGTTCATGAATTGACAGAGGCTAAATATAAAAAGATTAATATGAGTTTAAAGTTCTAGAATCTAACAAAGGCCAAACATAAATTTTTTAATCTAAATTCAAAGTTCCATCTAATCTGATAGAAGCAAAACATATGAAAATTGATCTAAGTTTAAAGTTTCTGAATTTGGCAGAGGCCAAATATAAGAAGATTGATTTGAGCTTAGAGTTCCAAAATTTAATAAAGGCCAAATATAAGAAGATTTATCTAAGTTTTGAGTTTCAAAATTTAATAGAGGCAAAAGATATGAAGATACTTTAAGTTCATGGTTATAGAATTTGACAGAGACTAGAGATAAGAAGATCATAATTAAGTTCATGGTTCTGGAATTTAACAAAGGCAGGAAAATAAAAATACCATCTAATTTCATCTTTTTGGAATCTAACATAAGTAAAAAGAGGTGAAGACCATTTAAATTCATTGTTTTGGAATTTGACAAAGGCATAAAGTTAAGAAAACCTTCGTAGTTCATGGTTTTGGGATGTGACAAAAGTAAAAAGATAAAAAGACCATCAAACTTCATTAAAATTATTTAAATGAAACCAAATTTACAAAACTCATATCAATAGAAATAAAAAGGGTTGAAGGATTTACGCTTGCATTCAACTTTCACAAGTTGTATCACTATGGCAAATGTAGCTTGTGTCATCGGCATCATAACATTTGTATTAGGGCATAATATACCCCAATGAACCCATATCTTTTCGCCATTTATAAGTTATAACAAATGCAAGATTTTTGATGGACTTTGTGTTATAATCAGTCACCCATTTTGTATGGATTTGTTGGTGGTCACCTTGTAATAGTTTGTGGAAAGACCAAAATTCATCTCCTTGGAATGCTAGGGTGGCATCATAGTACAAATTGTATATTTGACCTTGGCATACCTTGATTGTAGCTATGAAATTAGATATGAAGATATCCCCCCTGTTGTGCAAATTTGAGCAAGGATTGCATGCTCTTCATAAGTGGCAAAATACATGCAAGCCCATGCAACATATGAACATTAGAAAGAAGACCCAAATTGGTTTGTACATACACCACACAATGCATAATTGCCAATATACATCATTTTTGGGATTTGCAAAACACAAAAAAAAAAAACCATTTTATCATGATAATCACCTAGACCAACAACATAAAAATAAAGAAACTTAGAATGTTACATAGATGTAGAATGGCAGTTTAAGGAAATAGAAATACCTTTGCCACATGGACTATAGAGTAATCAATTTGCATCATTGCAAGCAAAGGGCAGTATTTTGCCATGATCATGTTCAATGGATCAAACATGGACATCCTTGTTTTGACATTCTTGAGGATTTTGTTCCCCTTTGTCTCTAGGGTTTGAGCAAGTCTTTGGAATTTCATGTCTTTTTGGTGAATGGTTAAAATAGCATACATGTTCAACATAAAACTTTCAATTTTAGCAATGAGGGTCAAATCTCCTAGGGACTACATTGCCAAATTAGTGTGGTGTGCAACACAATGCACACCCATGGAAAAGGGGGCCCATGAATCTTTGATTTGCTTTGTCATTCTAGTTTTGCTTCCCTAAAACACGTTCATTCCATTTGCCCCAAAACATAGGAGCTTTTTAAATAGTTCTTCCTTGCTTAAACCCCCACCCTTCATCATAAAGTTCATAATCATTTCAGCAAGGTTGTTAAAACTTGATCCATCAACAATTCAGTCAACACATATTAAAATAGGGACTTTGTTCCAACCATAAACCATGTAGGCATGGACACATATCCAAGAACCATTATCTATGGTTGTCATTTCATCACAAAAACATGCCAAGAATTGGGTAGATTGTATGGTTTGGATAATGGTTTTCTAAACTTGCTAGTACATAAATTCAACAAGTGTTCAACTAATAGAATCAAACCAATCCATGTTTGGATTATTAGGGACCTTCAAGTTGGCGAACAAGTCATATATTGTTTCATATTTTAGTATAGGGTGGCCATGAGAAAGAATATGAAACATGGACTTGAATTGAATTATCTTTCGATTCCCTTTTCTCGGGGGTTTGTTGACTTGCTATAGGACAAAATTTGGACCTTGTTAGGTTCACAGTCGCATGTTTCTCAAATGGGCACAATACTTGGCAATGTATTCCCCCCTTTCTTCACCCCAAGCCAAGGTAAGTCACAAACTATAATCCTATGATTAGCATGTTTAGTTATAGTATCCCATTTGCATCCTAATTTTTTTTCCTTGTTATCAAGGAGCAAACTTTGCACCTCACAATCTAGATAATCCCATTAATAGCCATTAATCCCTCAGCCCATGGTAATTTTGTTGCCCATTCTGCCTAAAACTTTCTACTACTATCATATGACTTTTTGTGAGCCTTCTTCCCAATGCCATCCACACCATACTTCTCATTCTTCCCTGGGGGTTTAGCTTGGGGATTAGATTTGGAGTCTAATAGCTCCACAATTTCATCAAAATCTATAGCTGTAGAATCAAGGATTTCAAGGAGGACTTCATCAGTATTTACATCAATAACATTAAGGATTTGGGGGAGAAATTCAAGTAATGCAAAAAAAGAACTAGGGTTTTGGAGCTCTAAGGATTTGGTTACTCCTATTAGGTTGAAACTCAATTATGGGAATTCAGGCCAAACTCCAATTAATGGCAATTTTGGCACACTATCAAAGGAGCTATATGACCTTGGGAACATACTAGAATAAGATACAATACATAATGGCATGGTAAGGGTTGGGCTCTTAGAATAGTTAAAGTATTGGAAGATTGAAAAAAACATAATAAACAAATTAGCCGGAAACATGGAAAGAGGTGAAACATTGTGAAGGGGGGGGGTCAAAATTAGCTGAAAACACAATGAGAGGCAAAAAATTATGAAAAAGGGGGTTTCAAAGCTCTTTGAACTCTATTCACCAATAAACAAAACCACTATGAAAAGGTCGAAGCTTTTTGAACCTTACTTGCAGGTAGCCAAAAACACAGTGAAGCGGTCGAAGCTCTTTAAACCTTTTTGCATAAGAACGAATAACTCTGAAACATAGAACAAATTGATAGAACAATGCACAATGCAAACAAAGCCCTGAAAATCTAAACATAATCAAGTCTAGAGTAGTCAAAAACATTGTGAGGGGAATTGAATCTCCTTTAAACCCTCCTTGCAAAAGAAAAATGGAAAGAACTTGCAAAATAACAACAAAGGGTTTGGAACAGAAAGAATTTGCATAAGAAGAAAAACTCCTAAAATGGACAAATGGGCAAGTTGCAAGGTGTGATCAAGAAATTTACCTTGAGTTTCGCTTTGCAACTTTGAGTCAAAATCCAATCTACAACCTTATTGAGTCCCAATCTCGCCATTATTCAAACCTAAAACAACCACCTCCATAATTTTGCACAAATTCACAAGCACAAGTACAATATCAACCTTCACAAAGATCAAACAAAAACAAGAACATGAAATTGGAAATGTGTTGAGGGATTGGGAATTGGGAGTGGCCGTTTTAACTTTCAAGCATAATAGAAAGTTGTGTACACTTGTCATATTCTTGGATAGTTGGTAATAAGTAGGAATGAAGAAGATGATTTAAGCGATCCCAATTATAAGAATAATAGATCTTGCAACAAGTTTGGCGAAAAAATTGCACTTTGGAGCACCACTATTGGTGATGGTAGCAATTTTGTGGGAAAAAGGCACATGTTGAGAAAGCTTGCAACCATTGAGGGCGATTAGAATTAGGGTTTTGGCCAAAAATGGGCAATGAGGTCACATCCTTGCTAGTTACATCGACAAATTTTCTGGTGATTTAATCACATATGGTGGATGTATAATAACAACTTAAATGTTCATCCAAGAACGATGATGGCAAACTACATCCTATACATCCTACTAGCCCGATTGCACCACCTCAACAAATGTCAAAATCTGGCCATAGATCGCCAAGAAAAAAAAAAAATGGACCTAAGGCAATACCAACTTGGTACTAACTTTTGCCTAGTGAGTACATGAGATAATATCAACCTATTACCAATACCTTAGTTGTGCATGAACCACATCCTAGTTACCAAGGTGGAAGGTCGGACTTTAGTTTCTCCTGTAAACCTTTCTATTTCCCCCCCACAACACCTAGGTTATAATTAATTAGGTAAGTGGGTAGACATTGAAAGTAAGTAAATATAAAATGCGATTGATTTTAATCATTACTACCAAATGCGAATGCGATTTATTAGTCCTCATTCATTAAATTAGTGAATTCATCGTTTTTCAACTAGTCCCCGTTTACTAAAGTTAGCGAATTCACTCAAAATCTAGTGAAATCACTTGGTATACAAGGACACCTTTTGGTGTAATATTTAAGTAAATACCTAGGAAGCTATGACACTTAATGAATACTTTAGTAGATGCATGTGAAAAGTAGGTAGGTATGAGCTATGGCAGTTGGTGACTACTCAATAGGTAAATGCATATGGATGGTTAGTACATATTTAACCAACATGGTCAGCAATTGAACAGGGATACAATGAAAAAATGTTTCCTATCCACACAGGTCATCCCATCCTGTGTTGGGTGCAGTCTGGCCATGGTACCTATAAAGTTTGAACTATTTTTTCATCTTTTCCATACAGGAGCATGTATATTTTGCTCCAAAGGGCTTCAAATCAAATACACAAGAATTTTTAATTTTGTGGGGTTGAATGGTGGGAGGAATCAACTGAGTACATCTCAAGTCTCCAAAGGGGCTGAGAACTGTGCCAAAAACAATTGAAAAGAGTCATAATTTATAATAGGTACATGAGCTGTACTAGGGTCACCGTATACAGTTTAAAGTCTCAATTGGCAACTTCCCTTTCCTTTTTGCAGTCCAAGTGATCCTTTCCCTTAGATAGTTTAGAAGTGGTTAGCTGCACCTGCACCCGATCAAGCAAAATCCTTTACTGGACTTGCCTTGAAGAGGATTTGCTTGATTGTCTATAGTGCTGGTTTAGTACTTACTAATTCTCCTTATTCCCTCTTTAGTCAAGACTCATTCACACATTCAATGAAAGGACATTTTCTGTTTTTGTGCCTCAAAAAGAGTGTATTTTAAAAATTATATATACATTCAATCATGTGAGGTAGCCAAATATGTGATCATCTGCAAGAAGATTTAGCCAAATGCTGAACAAAATATAATACAAAAATTTCAAATTCATAACAAATCTTTTGTATAGGTTGAAATCAGATCTGCCATGTTGAAAAATTGTGAAAATCCTTGATTGATCACACAATCAACCTCACTGAAAATGTGAGTGAGTAAATAGCAAATGCCCTGGACGGGATTCTTTAAAACGTTTTTTGCTAAATTTGGTGATTAGAAAACACCCAAAAGACACTCAGGTCTTCACATTTAAAAACCTAGCAGTTTCAATTTCGGCACAATTTTTTTTTCTAGTTCAAGAACCTCTGGGCCCAGTTCAAAAACTGAGTCCAGTTCCATATACACATTACACAATCCCCCAAACCCAGGGATTTGTTTCAAGTTGAGTTTTTTAAAAAACATAAAGTCTTGCACTGATATTTTAGTGTCTACAGCTGAACCTTATGGAATGTATTTTTCCCCTCAATTGTTTAGGGGGCATTTGAAGAACCGGAATGCTCACTTCAGCAAGCGTTCCAGAGTTTTGAAATGCCCTGCATTCTTTTTTCCATGATATGGATATCACAAGATTTCTTTTAAAGAACATGGATCTTTACACTTGGTGAAGCCCTCCACCATGGTCTTTACTGAAATTGGGGCATTTGTTTAACTTTGCTTTGTGCAGGTCCTTATTTCAGTAAAGCCCATGGGAGCGCTTTAACCATAAATTGGGCTTGCATTTGGCTCTCAGCTCACAGACCCTTGGGCTTCACCCTACACAGAACTCATATTTAATGCATTATAGCAGCAGTCTTATTCTGGTCTTATTCTCATTTGGAATAGACTAATATTGTCGTGATGAATCTGCCGGTCAGCATTTGTGCAGAACTCTGTAGACCTAATCGGCAGGTCTTGCCAATTCTGTAGCCTCACCGCTGTTAACGCCCTGGAACTGCCAGGGTTTGCCCGATTCCGGATCCTAGCGAGCCTATGACTGAGAACAGAAGCCGAGGATGATGGACTAGTGTAGCAGATCCTCGGAGAAGTTCACACGAGCAACACGCCTGTCGAAGTTGAAGGAAGGCGTTCTGAAGGGCACACGAGTTTCAGTGAAGCCGAAACCAGTACATAGTACGAACACAACCAAACGACGAGCTGAGCGAAAGAAGTGGGGTTTGCGAAAATCAGAGGCCTAATAAGAGACATTCGCGGTCACTTTCTTTGTCAATCTTTCATGGATTACTCTAGCGTTGGGACCACAGTGAATAGCAGGGAATGCGGAGTAGTACTGGCAGCTATGACTGGGGACGGAACATCAAAAAGCAAAAGCAGGAGTTTCGGTGGGCACGAATGCTTTTGTGGGTTGATGAAATGTTACTTCCGAGCTTGTGCGACTAGTTGGAATGCACAAATGAATGACCAAAAACTAGTCTTTGGCGATCAGAGGCTAGTAGGGAGTTGCGCCCTGAGTGTGGAAATCATGAACTGCCTCAAAATTCGGGTGTTTCGGGCAGTATTGCAGACTCTCGGGGTACTAGCCAGTGTAAAGCATCTGGTCAGCCGCAGACCGACCACAAAACCTTCGCTACCCTGTTTTCCCTCAAAAATTCTGGTAGTAACGTTATGAATTCGCCGTTGCAAATCGTAATCAATACCTTTCGGTTCATTGCGGCTGACGGAGGAATTGTCGGGAACTTTTGCTATTTCGCCATAGATTACTGGCTGGGGGGTCGGGGCTGCGATGGCATGCTGAAAACCGGCTTGCAATTGTAGGTCTTCAGTCACCTGGCTATGAAAGCCGATTCTGCATCCCTATATGGACTAAATGTACGTCGACCGCATCGTCTGGTTTCGCGGAATCCGAAACTGAACTCCGGAATAATCTCTTCAGGGTACTTGAAATCTAATCGCGGCTCCATAGCCTCCACTAAAGTCGAAATATCATAGAAGAAATGAAAGAGGCGTCCCTGACAAAAGTCTCGAATGACGCATATTGACCAGACCCCTGCCACCAGTTGACATTTTCCTGTAAGGTTGGATATGTATCAGCTTACTATTCAGCTTGGTGAATCTGGTCGTGCAGCTTTTCCTTACTTCGTTGTTCACAGTTCGCATCTGCTGCAGGCTCGTCTAAGCCGGTCTTCTATTCCTGGACAAGAACCTGTCTGATCTTCAACCTCACCCTCACGCGCTCGTCTCTGTTCTTTTTGTTTTTTCCTTTTTTAAAACTCTGTTTCTGGAACACAGCAACTGACCTGACTGACAAGCTAGTGGCAGTTCTTTTGTAAATTTGACTTGTACACGATGATGCAACAAAGTCAACAGCAACAACACACACAACAAGCGTTTTCTAGGATATCCTATGGGACCATCAAGAAAAACTTGAATTTCCCCTATGCAATCATGAAATGGTTTGTTTGACAATGGGAAAACAGAAAGATCCCCGTTATTTCACAGTGGAAAAATCAGAATAATTACATTGAAATTTTCGTCTCACAATGTCTTTGGAGAGTTTACCCTGTGTTTTGTTAATTCAACTTCAATTTGGTAGAGGTTTCCATTCATTTCCCCCACGGGAAATGCCAAGAAAGGAAAGTTTGTTGTGACAGTCACGTCAAATCATTGATCTATTGCCTGCTCCGATCAATGTCAAAGGAGCACAACTAGCACTCCGTAGTTTCTTCTGAAGTTCATCAATGCATCAGAAAATTCCGTTTCAGAGAAGGTAAGGACGGAATCTTTTTCGCCTACGAAATACAATTTGTCACTCGATATAGAAAGTGGTCACAAGAACAGAGGTGCTGACTTCGTGCGGATACACTGTGTGGATTCAGATACGTATTTGGAACTCTGGAATTGCCCTGGGCAAACTAGTACAAACACTTGTACTAGTGTAACCAAAAAAGAGGGGCTAGATAAACTCCCTAAGAACACATTTAACATACATCAAATTCTAGCATCAGTTGTATAAACAAGATTCATGAAATCCATAATTTATCCAGCTTTTCCACTGTTACATGTTCATGAAGACTAGCTATCCCATGTTGTCAGATAATGAAAATACGTCTGCAGGGGTCAGACCACTCCGATTTCACTCTCTTGAGCTTCAACTGACCGAACTGGCATATCTGGAGCTTCCCTCAACATCAATACAATCAATCAATAAATAGCTATGACAGCTTAACCAATGTCACTCAAGCCATTCCCATACCCACAACTGCCAATAATTTCCTAGTAGACAACACACTAAAACTTCTGACAGCATATAAAGCCCAACTTGGAAT
>Ga0209208_10010379_pt1 | contig 12089 bp, 11 predicted proteins | sample S1TSphfallax_3_FD_187694 | JGI IMG/M metagenome (GOLD analysis project Ga0209208, IMG submission 187694) | Host-associated microbial communities from peat moss isolated from Minnesota, USA - S1T2_Fd - Sphagnum fallax MG (SPAdes) (version 2) | ecosystem: Host-associated > Plants > Peat moss >...
CGACGAGCGTAGCCGCCGGCGGCACCACGCAGTTCATCGCGACTGCGCAATATAGCGACGGCTCGAAACAAGATGTTTCCACGAGCGCGAGCTGGAGTTCTTCGAACACCCAGGTGGCGACGGTTAATGCGTCTGGCTTGGCGAGTACGCTGCTTGCAGGTTCGACGACCATCAGCGCCAGCGAGTCGGGTATCTCAGGCAGTGCGCCGCTGACGGTCACGGCGGCGACGCTCGTCTCGATCAGCGTGACGCCCGCGACCGCGAGTCTGGTCGCGGGCACGACCCAGCAGTACACCGCGACGGGGGTCTACACGGACCACTCGACGCAGAATCTCTCGGCAAGCGTGACATGGACATCGGGGAACCCCGCCGTGGCGTCGATCAGTAATGCGGCCGGCTCCAACGGTCTCGCTACGGCCTTAGGCTCCGGTAGCGCCACCGTGACCGCCGCGCTCAATGGGATCAGCTCGGCCGCCGTGAACTTGACGGTCACGCCGGCAACGCTCGTGTCACTGGTCGTTACGCCCGGGTCGCCCAACATTGCAGTGGGTGCGACTCAGCAATTCACAGCCACGGGTCGCTATTCGGACCAGTCGACCAAGGACCTGACGAGCTCGGTCAGCTGGAGTTCGGCGAATGCCGCGGTGGCCAGTATCAGCAACACCGCCGCTTCCGCCGGACTCGCGACCAGCCTCGCGCCGGGGCGCACGGCAGTCACTGCCTCACTGAGCGGCATCACCTCCTCGCCGGTAACTCTCGGTACTCTGATTGGCGGCGTCGCCGAGCCCAGCTTTCCTGCGATTTGCACGAGTTTGCCCGCCCCCTTACCGATCAACCTTGCCACCGGCGATCTGAACGCTGCGGATGACACCGATAGCAACGCCGATCAGGAGACTGCAACGCTGCGCACGGCGCTTGCCGCCTGCCCAGGCGGACAGGCGGTCGAGCTGACGCTCTCCGGGAACAACAGCGCCTTCCTGCTCGAGCCGGTCACGATTCCGAACGGCGTTTCCCTGCTGGTCGACGGTGGCGTCACGGTGTTTGCATCGCGCAATCCGACGAAATATCAGAGCACATCGAGCGTCGCCTGCGGTTCGGTCGCGACGACGGATGGCGGCTGCCTGGCACTGCTGAGCTTTGGCACCAATAGTGGGCTGTATGGCTATGGAGTCGTCGACGGACGCGGTTATGCGACGATGACCGGGGGTCCGAACGCGGGCCAAACCTGGTGGTCCAACATCTTGAATTCAACGTCCGCGACCCATGAGAACAATCCCTATCTGATTCATGCGAGCGGCAACAGCACCTCGGGAACGCCGTTTACCCTCTATAAGATCACGCTCAGGAACGCCGCGTTCTGGCATGTGCGCTGGGACGGCGAGGGCCAAGGCGGCTTGATCGTCTGGGGTCTCAAAGTGCAGTCGCCTTGGGTGATTGCCAACACCGACGGCATCGACGTCTACGACGGCAACGGCGTCATCGTGAATTCGACGTTCTCGGAAGGCGATGACGACATCGCGATCGATTCGGAGAACTACCCGGTCAGCAATGTCATCGTCGACGGCGTCACCATCTACAATCGCAACGGCGTCTCGATCGGCAGCCATACCGCGAAGGGCGTTAGCAACGTGACGGTTGAAAACACCAATCTCAGCGCGGATCCGCTCTCGGTCACGACCAGTTCCGTGAATGGCGCAACGGTGCAATCGCTGCTCGCGCAGGGCATCTCGATTCCCGACATCTCCTATGCACTCCCGAGCAAGGCAGGTGCAATCCGCGGCTTGAATATCAAGCTGGCCCCGCCCACCGGCGTCCTATCGAACATCACGTTCCAGAATATTTGCCTGAAGGGACTCAATTATCCGATCACGATTGCGCCATATATCGGCGTCACGACCAACCCGGCGCCTACCGCGATTACGGGCGTACTCTATGAGAACATCCATGTGCTCGCCTCGAGCGTTCCGGCACCGAACACGCCGCCGCAAGAGTTTCAATTCGATCAGTTCGTGAACGGATCTGCCATGCAGCTGGCATTCAACAATGTGGTGGTGGATCCGAGTTCCGCGACGCCTGCGGCCATCAGCAATATCAGTGCTCAGAATATGGATCTCTCCCTGTCGGGTACGATCTGGCCCGCGGTGTTCGGGCAACTCGGCGGGACATCGACGAACTATCAGGGCACGGCTCTCGCACTCACGAACGTCAGTGTCTCTGGCCAAGCATCGTCGAGTGCCGCCGGCGCCTATGCCTGTCCGGCCGATATTTTCCCGTATTTGGTGGGCGATCTGTATGTGAGCACAGGCTCGCAGAACAATCTGCAGCAGGCGACGGTGGCCGCCGGCGCCCAGATCGTTCTAAACGCCATGATCGCTCCGGCGATGTCGCAACTGACCTTATTTGCCCCGGGCGACTATGGTAAGAACCCCGGCCTGGTTGCCGTGGGCTCGCCCGCGTTGACAGGCGCCGTGCAATTCTACGATGGTCAGCAACTGCTCGGCACGGCTGCGCTGAACACGCCTGGCAACAACGGGACGATCGCCTCTTTACCGATCACGGTCCCCAGCAGCAGTGGTGTTCACAACTACCATGCCAGCTACCAGGACTCCAATTACGCGCAGCAAACTTTTGGGCCTGCTGTCGTACAGGTTCAATAGCAGCGGCCGGCACCGCGTGAGCCGCGCACGGTCCGCTCACTTCAGGCCAGGCTTCTCCGCTTCGCGCAGGTCCGTAGTCCAGACTTTGCCCGTGTCCAAAACCTTCGCCTGATCGAAGGCGCCGCCATGTTTGCCGTCGCGCAGCGGATTGAACGTGAGCTCGATCCGCTCACCGGGGTTGAAGGAGTGCCGCGACCAGCCCATGCGCGTGAGATTCCCCGGGCTCGTGAGCTCCATGGTCCAATCCTGCTCCGGCTCGGTGGCGCTCGGCGGCGCCGTGACGATCAGTACGACGTGCGGGTTGGTCCAGCGGAACTCCTTGACGACGCCTTGCAGGGTCACGGTCTTGGTGAAATCGAACATCGCGAACGAATGATGCGCAAGCGCGGGCAACGCCGGCGCCAGCGAGCCGATCGCGACGGCACAGAACATCGCGACGGAGCTTCTCGGGATCTTGCTTGTCATTTGCATCTCCAGTCTCATTGATCAGTCGGCGTGAGGTTCCCATCGTCGGTCTGCGGCGCAGGCACGAAGACGGCATTGCCGGCCGCATCCTGCCCTTCCGAAAAATTCCCCTGAAGGCAGACGCCCTCGACGATGTCGTACTTGCGCGCGCGTTGTCGGAAATACAGTCTCTGTGTCTTCCACGGCGCTTTGAGCAAATGCGGCGCAATGATCTCCAAGTCGTCGCGCAAGATGTCGGGTGCGACCAGGTGGATGTGTTCGATGATGTGCAGGTCGCCGTCATTGGGCAAGCCGACGGCTTCACTGACCGCGAGATAGGCCTCCGGCAGCACCCCGACCGTATCGACGACTAGGGTGTCCCCCTCCCAGTGACCGATCGAGTGCCCGTGGAACGTCGGATCGGGATCCGCGGGATGCGGGCGTCCGTCCGTGTAGATACGGCGCAGCCGATTGCCATCCATCTCGCCGAGGATCGTCACACGTCCCGGTGTAAACAGGAATTCCATGGCGTTATGCGTGATCAGCATCCAGGTCGGCATCCCCTCGGGCAGGCAATTGATGAACAGCCCCTTCGGCTTACCGGCCTTCTCGGCAGCTTCGAGCGCGGCGATCTGCGTGGCGGCCTGCGCGGTCCAGGGCACTGGATCCTTTTTGATCCGCGCTTCCTGGTCCGAAATGTTCGGTGTCCAAACGCCGCTCCAATCCGGAAGGCTCGCAAGCTTTGCCCAGTCCTTGGCGGCAGGTGCCAGGTTGAGTTCCGGATCAGCGGCGCCGAAGGCGACCATTGGCAGGCACAGCGCGAGGAAAAGAACCAACGGTTTGCTACGCACGATTTACCTCAATCAGGGCGATCTTCACTTGCAAATATCGGTTGCCGGCGTACACGGGATTCTCGAGCGCCCGCTGCCGCTCCGCGACGATCAGCACGGACGACATGACTGCGGCGACGCATAAGATGTGGACCGTCTGAACGGCCGGAATGATCCAGCTGACCGTCTGGATCGTCTGGCTCGGCGAGCTTGCCGCCAACCAATCGCAGAAACCAACCAAGCCATGCAGATTCATGATCAACGTCCCGGCCGCTGTTGGTTCGGGTACCAATACACGATGTGACAGGCTTCGCAGGCCGCATCGATCGTGCTGCCGGCGTCGATCAGTCGCTCCGGATCTTTGGCATCGATCGCGGCCAGTGCCTCGAGTCCGGCGCGACGCAAGCCGCCCGCGAGTTGCACGAACCCCGGACGACTCGCCGCGATCAGTGACCGGATCTCGGCCGGTGTCAGTTCGCCGAGGCCCACAGCCGCCGAGTCGGAGCGAACCTCGCGGCCCGGCAGGATCAATAAATTGGTCGCCTCGATCAGAATGAGCGCTTCGCGGCGTACGGCAGCCCAATCGGCATCGGAGCGCGGACGCCGGTCCTCCGTTCCGGACTGCGTGGCTATGTACGCGACCGAGTCCCAAAGCGCATCCGCAGCGGGATCGATCTGTCCCTCCATGAGGTCTTGGATCGTCGCAGTCACCGGCAGGACCGGCGCTGCAGTCGATGCCCTCATCGGCTGGGAGACCGAGCAACCGGCAGCCGCCATCGCGCAGATGAATAGGGAAATCGACAGTGGCTGGAGACCTCGGGTACGGTGCATCCAGCAAGAATAACGGAAACGACCGCGAGGCGTGCCTCAGATCGAGCCGGTGCTCTTCAGGATCCGGTAACGATTGACGAGTTCGACACCGAGTTGCTTGGGTTCACAGTCGATCAGAAGAACACCGCCCTGAGCGAGGCGATTCAGGAAATCTTTGCGGCTTTGGCTGTATTGAAGCGCCGCAGCCACCTCGAGCGCATGGTCTGCCGTGAGGAGCGGTTGCGCCTCGATCTGCGCGACCACCTGTTCGCGCAGATTGGCGAGTACGACGAGGTGCCGCGTGCGCAGCAAGCGCAGGGCTGCGCCGAGCTCAGAGGCGTCCTCGTTACGGCAATTGGTGATCAGCACCAACAGGCCGCGCTTGCGCTGACGGTGCAAGAGATCGGACGCCGCCTGTGCATAGTCCGAGAAGGTCGGCGAGGGTTCGACCTCCGCGAGTCCCGCCATCAGGGCATTCAGCGACTGTCGCCCCTTACGCGGCGCAAAGCATCGTGCCGCCCCCGGCGCAGTTCCGAAGGTCATTGCACCCACGGCGTCGCCCTGGCTCAAGGCCACGAATGCGAGCAGCATGAGCGCGTTCAAAGACTGATCGAAGTGTGTCGCACCGATCCCCTGCTGCGTATCGTCGGCGCGCATCCGGCGACCGCAGTCGAGCAGGAACATCACGCTCTGATCGCGGTCGTCCCGGAACTTGCGCACGATCGGCCGGTCATGTCGGCGTGTCGCCTTCCAGTCGATGTGCCGGATCGGATCGCCCGCGCTGTAATCGATCAGTTGATCGAAATCCGTGCCGGACCCGCGCCGTTGCACGTTCTTCAGGCCAGGCGTATTGAGTCGACGATCGCCCGCGAGCAGAGCAAAGCGCGCCTGTTGCGCGAAGTTCGGAAACACGCGTCGCGCCTGCGACTCGCCGATGCGCAGATTCATATCGAGCAAACCGAGACAGGAGCGCAGTCGGATTTGCGCTGGCGCGAACGCTCGCGTGCCGCGCATGGTTGGCAAAATGGTGAACTCCAGCACTTGTCGCTGCCGCGGACCGACGGAAAAGCGCAAGGGCATTCCGAGTTGTTGTACGCCGGCATCGGCATGCTCGTACAGTTCGCCGGTCAGCCGGGCGTCCCCGGCATTGTCCAAGCGTACCCGGACCGTGGTGGGCTGGCCGACCGCAAACGCCTGGGGCAGTTGCCGCTCGTACACGAGCGGGCCGCGCTGCCAGCGACGCCGGCTCAAGGCCGCATCGAGCACGACAGCGGCTGCCGCAATGCCGCCGAGACCTAGCGCCAGCCAGCGCAGCGGCAGCGTCGCGAGCGGCGCAAAAGCCAATGCCGCGAGCACGAGCGTCGCTCCCCAAACGAGCAAGATCGAATTTCGCGACGGCAGCGGCAGCATGACCATCCTCGTGCGGTTTCAGACGCGCGGCGCCGCCGTGGCGTCCAAGATCGCAAGCAACAGATCATCGACGCGCCGGCCATCCAACTGCGCATCGGCCGACAAAACCACGCGGTGTCGCAACACAGCGAGCGCCACGGCCTTGACATCATCCGGCAGCACGAACGAGCGCGCCGCCATCAGCGCAGCGGCCTTCGCCGCGCGCACGAGCGCGATCGGACCGCGTGGACCGCTGCCCATGGCGATCCCGGTCCAGGCGCGCGTCGCCCGCGCAATGCGCACTGCATAATCGACGACCGCCGGATCGATGCGCTGTCGCGCCGCCAAGGTCTGCAGGGCAGTCACCGCACGCTCGTTGATGACATGGCGTACGTCCGAGAGCGGCAGTTTGTCGCCGGATTGGTCGGTGGTCGTGCGCAGCACGATGTCGACCTCTTCGCTCTGACTGGGATAGGGCATGTCGATTTTGAGCAGGAAGCGATCGAGCTGCGCTTCGGGCAGCGGATAGGTGCCCTCGGTCTCCAGCGGATTCTGGGTCGCGAGCACGATGAAAGGACGCGGCAGCGCACGCGCGGCACCCTCCAGCGTGACTTGGGACTCCTGCATCACCTCGAGCAAGGCGCTCTGCGTCTTGGCCGGTGCGCGATTGATCTCATCGGCGAGCAGCACGTTCGTGAACACGGGACCTTCGACGATGCGCAGTTCGCGCGTCTGCGGATCGAGCACCGCGTGCCCGGTGATGTCCGAGGGCATCAGATCGGGCGTGAACTGAATACGCGCGACTTTGAGCGAAATCGCTTGCGCGAGCGCGCGCACGAGCAGCGTCTTGCCGAGCCCCGGCACCCCCTCGATCAGCACATGCCCCGACACCATGAGCGCGATCAAGGTCTGCTCGACGACGTCTTTCTGCCCGACCAGGGCATTGCCGATCTCGGCGCGCAGCTTCTCGAGGATTTCGCCGGCCCGCACGATCGTATTCGATTCTTCGCTCATTCAAGGTCCCTCGATGATGGAATAGTTGGCACTAGAGCCTGCGTCGCGTCTGCTCGAGCAACAGGATCGCGGCGCGTCCCTCGCTGCCGCCGCGCTCGCTCACGGGTCGCATCGCCGCGTCGAGTTGCTGAGCAGGGATTTGGGCGCGAGCGGCGATCAGATCGAGCCGTTGCGCCGGCTCGTGGAGTTCATAGGACTCGATCACGCGACGCGCTCGCTCCTCCAGGCCGCGCAAGGCAGCCGCATGGAGAGCACCGAGACTGCGGCTACGCCAGGCGAAGCGCGCGTCTGCGCGGATTTGCTCGGCAAGTGAGCGCCGAACGAGGAGCGGCTCCGGCGCCAGCGGCCCGAAGCGCGGCAAGCTGCGCCAAATACTACAGGCGATCGCGAGCAGCAAACAGGCGATCGCCGGCGCGCCGAGCCGCCATAGCAGCGCAAGCAGGGGTTCGGCACGATTGGGCGCGAGAATCCACAAATCATCGCCGCGCGACAGCGCCGAGGCGGCGATGAATGCGCGGGCATGCTGATGCGAGAACAGGCCGATGTTCGAGTACATCCCGAACGGACCGATCACCGTGACGCTGCCGCGACCCAAGGCAACCCGCAAAATCTGGGTCCCCGCGGCGTCGCGCAAGGCCCAGGCAGGCGTGCGCTCGCTGGTAAAGCCATCGCCGATCACAAGGTCACAGACGACCAACCTCTCGCCTGTGGGGGTACCGTCGGCACTGACCTGCATTGCCGGACAATCATTGCGCTGTCGCGTCGCAAGCGTCGTCACGGGCGGACGCACGACGATTTGCCGGTCGGCGCCGCCGGCCGCGGGTTTGGGCGTCGGCACGCTCTTGATGCCGGACCAGCGCTGCAGTTCGGGGTCACTACCGAGCACGTAGCGCGGAAGGATCAGTCGGCCGCCCCGTTCCACCCAATGCTCGAGCGCCTGGACTTGGGCTGGTGTCAGCGCGCGAACATTGAATTCGCCGAGCAACAAGACGCCGTCGCGAGCCGGCAGCGAATCGAGGGAAAGGAGTACATGCGTGTGGATGCCGAGGATCGCCGCGAGGCGCTCGATGCTGTAGTTTTGGTTCCTCAAGGCCTCGCCGCGCAATTGCGCCGGCACGGCGACCTCCTCCCAATACGTGTTGCGCGCGATCCAAACGCCGAACGCGAGCAACAGCGCGAGCAGCACGAGCCGAACGACACCGTCGCGCGTCAGGAACGGCTGTTTGAGTGTGACGGGGTTCAACCGAGCGCCCCGATGAAGCGCGCGCACAGCGGCCGAACCGCCTCCGCAGCAGTCGGCGCACCCGCGTATACGGCACTCTGCCAGAGGTGCACCAGCGTCCGAAAATAGTCGACACCGGTCGCATCGAGGCGCCCGTCGATCGCTCGCAAGACCTCACCCTCGGTCGCGGCCTGGCCGATCGCGATGCCATGACGATGTACGGCACGCGATAGTGCGCCCCGGTACAAGAGGGCCAGTGCCGCGCGCGTCTCTCCGGCATCGAGCAGCGCGCGCGCAGCGGCACCGATATCCGCAGGCAGGGACGTCGGGCGAATATCGAGTTCACCGACGCTGGCACGGTCGACGCTCGGCAAAGCGACGACTCGCGGTGCGCGAGCGTTGAGGAGACGATACAACCACACGCCAAGCAGGCCGGCCGCCACGAAGCCGAGTATCCACAACAAGAGGCTGGCGGTTTGCCCCAGGAATTCGAACAGGCCCACGAGCCATGCCCAGGGCTTCGCGGGCTTCGGCGCCGCCGTCTTGTCCTCCGAGACCCAGCGCAGTTTTTTGGACTTGGTCTCGAGGCCGAGGTTGGGGTCGGCCCGTGCATGCAGCACGGCCGCATCGACCTCGTCCGCAGTCAACGGCGGGCGCTCGAGCGCAAGCGCCGGCGCTGCGGCCATCAGCACGGCGAGCAACAGCGCGAAGCGGGCCTCAGGTCGCGAACGCACGCCGAAACTCCTGCTCGATATCCCAGGCCTCGAGTTCCACGCGACGGTTCACGTACATGCCGAATCCACCCGCCACATAGAAGGGCTCGACGAACGCGATCGCGACGCCATAAGCCAGCGTCGCAAGCCATTGCTCGGCGGTACCGCTCAGCGAAGAATCGAGCCAGTTGGCACCGAGAGCATGCGGAGCGAGCCAAAACTGTAACGCGAACAGACTGGTGAGGATGGCAAGCTCCGCGGCGGCAAACGCCTGTGTCATTAGTCGCGCGACCCCGCGACGGCGCACCGTCAGTTGCCGCAATCGTGCGCGCAGCGCCTTGCCCGAGAGCCCCTCGAGCTGGTAGACCGGTTGCGTGAACGCGCGCGAGGCGCTAAAGCGGCGCAGCGTCAGCGTTACCGCGAGCTGCTGCCAGAAGATGTTGCGCCGCGCCTCCCACAAGTCCCTGAGCGTCGTGCCCTCACCAAACAGCGCGCGCGATAAAACGAACAGAATCGGTCGGTCGAGCCACGGCTTCGAGAGCCACATCAGGAGGCCCGGCAACCACGCGGCGATCTCGAACGTAGCGCAACAAAGCAGCAGCCACGGCAGCATCACGGCGAGGTGACAGGTGAAGACGGAACGTAGCTGCGATTGCAGCAGCCGCACGCCGAGATCGCAGCCCTCCCACGTCGTGCGGGGTCGCAGAACCAGGGACATGGACTCAAGTTGCATGCGGTCTGCGCAGGAAGAACAAGGCGACCAGGACCCAGAAAATCGCCGCGCAAGTGTACTTCGCGAGCGGCGCAACCCAGGCCGCCGAGGACCAGAACGCCTCGAGCACGGCCGCGATCACGAGCATGATGGCGGCGCCGAATACGATGATGCTGGTCTCGCGAGCGGCAAGCTGCAAGGCCGCGAGGCGCGACCGGCGCCCCGGCAGCAAGACCGCGCGGCCGACGCGCATGCCGGCCGCTCCGGATAGCACGATGGCGGTCAACTCGAACGCCGAATGGGTCGCGACGAATGGAAAAAAGGTGCCACCAAACCCGCGCGCACTGATAAAGCCGGCGACCGCGCCGATCAGGGCGCCGTTCGTGACCAGAAAAAAAATGCTGCCGAGACCGAATACCACGCCGGTGACGTAGCACTGAAACGCAATACCGATGTTGTTCTCGATATAGAAGCCGAACATGGCCCAATCGGTGCCCGCACCGCGAATGCGGCCTATGGTCCCGGCGCTCGGGTCGTACATGCTCTCGTACTGGGATGCGGTGATCGGGTCGACCAGCGACAGGATCAGGTCGGGCTGTAGGTAGGTTGCGAGGCCCAGCGCGAGCGCCGGCACCAAGAAGAGCACGGCCGCCACCGCGACGTAGGCACGCTCGGCGCGCACCATCGCCGGAAACCGCTCGAGCAAGGTCGTGAGGATGCGGCGCAAGCCGAAATCACTCTGGCGATAGATGATCTGATGAGCGCCTGAGGTCAGCCGCGCGAGCCGCGCGACGACATGCTCCGGAAAGTCGCGCGCTTGCGCGAGCGCAAGATGCTCACAGCACATCCGGTAGAGAGTCAGAAAGCGGTCAGCCACCCGATCACGCTCGGCAACGCCAAGCATCGCTTCGAGTTCGCGCCAGGCGGACTCATGGGCCGACTCGAATTCGATCGGCGTCAAGACTCAACCCTACCCATTGGTCGGGCGTGCCCGCTGGCCATGCAGCCAACGCGCGATGCCCACCAGTCGCGAACTTACCGAACCACCCATCGCGGGCGGCGCCGCCGCGGCCGCGAGCACAGCAATCTCTTCGGCGCGCTCCGGCGTGAGCCGCTCGACCCGCCAGGCGAAGGACGCAATTGCGACGCGTTGCCGTGGTGTCAGCGGAACCGGCGGCGCGACGGGCTCAGCCGCGCCGAAGCCTCCCGGGGCCCGTTCTTGCGAGCGATAGACCACGAGCGTACCGGCAGCGAGGTCGCCGAGCCGCCGCCCGTCGGGCCGCAGCAGCATGGTCACGACCCCGAACCCGTAGAAGGCCGGCAGGCAGTCGACCGCGCGCAGCAGATTCCGAATCAGGGAGCCGGCGGGCGTGATCGGCAGTCCATTGGCCATCATGACCTGCAAGCCCATGATGCGCTTGCCTGGTGTCGCAGCCTGCGGCAGGAGTTCGAAAATCACGGGATACAACCAGCTGATCACGAATGCAAACAGCAGGAACAGCCCAAAGCCGAAGCGCCCGGTGGGGCCGAGGGCGCTGGCAAGGCCCACCCAGACGGTGATGCGGATTACCGCATCCAGTAGATACGCGATGGCGCGCACCGCGAAACCGGCCGGACGAATCGAAATCGCGATGCCTTCGGGCGTCTCCGCGGTAAGGATGGTGTCGAGCGAGGAGCTCAAGCGCTGATGATCATGTCGACGCAGACGCGCTGCGGGCAGATCGATTGTTCGATTCCTTGAGCATTCTTACTTCCGTGTGAAACTGCAGCGATAGTAAGTAGAAAATCCCTTCGGTTCAACGTCTCGCGGACCCTCGGCACAGATTTGAGAGAGGCTACGTCGTCTTGATCAATACCGCGCTGAGCGCCGGTACATAGCAGCTTACTTGCGCACCCGAGAAGCTGAGTCCATAGCTAGCCGCGGGCGCGAAGCTACCGCCGAGTCCAATGCTTGCGCCTTGAATGGTCACACCGTCGGTCGCCGTCAAACTCGGGCCGGACGCTCCGCTCGAAAGCTGTGACAGTTCCAGCAATTCGGCGCTGGCGACCGTTTGCGGAAGGTTGATCGTCAGCGCGAGGTTTTGCGTGGGATCTTTGTTGACGATGATCAAGTTCAAGCCACTCGCGGTTTTCACGGCATAGGCGGTCACGTTCAGCGAACCCAGGCCCGTGAACGCAGCGGGATACAGCGACCCCTCGCCGGCCATGCCGAACAGCACCAGCGCGTAAAACTCAGGACGCACCGCGTAGATACCGCTGCCCGGGTCGAGGTAAGCGAATGGGGAATATTCGCCGGCG
>Ga0209208_10010380_pt1 | contig 12088 bp, 5 predicted proteins | sample S1TSphfallax_3_FD_187694 | JGI IMG/M metagenome (GOLD analysis project Ga0209208, IMG submission 187694) | Host-associated microbial communities from peat moss isolated from Minnesota, USA - S1T2_Fd - Sphagnum fallax MG (SPAdes) (version 2) | ecosystem: Host-associated > Plants > Peat moss >...
ACCCTGTCAAAACATTCTTGGTGCGCAAATGTTTACCAATGTTCACTGGTTGATCTATAAAATTCGTTAAAATTCTTGCTTCTTTGGGCTTCCATAACATTCCCGCACCAAGAATGTCATAACTATGAAATGAACTATAGTCAATTTATTCACATTTGTTAATCTTTAAGGAACCATAGAAAGTGGTGGAATTGATTACCACAAATTGGAGCAATGCGCACCATCCATGATCGCATACTTGGCTAAAGTCTTGAATCTTATTGTACATGTATTAGGTTATGATTGACTAGTTGACGCCCGCTATGATAATGACATGGTGGGAACCAATATTGATCCTTGGACCTCCTTGAATTGGTCCAAGGCCCTTGCCATTAACCTACGACATCACATGTGACACAATGTTGTGAAATAAAAACTTTATCATGTTCCAATGTTTGAATGTATAAAAATACAAAGTTTAGAATTTAATTTCTTTTCCAATATTTAACCAAATGAACATATGAATATGAATTATTAAACTTTGGAGCATAATCTACATATGTGGACCAACTAAAAATTCAAATAACAAATTGTGTACATAGAAAATCACCTTTGAATTTTTTAAAGTTTAACATATTTGTTATGTTTCAATACATGATAAACTTTAATAATTATATGAATAATTTGACTATAAAAAATTGAATTTTATTAATTTTTTAAATTATGAAATACGAATATAATATGATATTATTAATATATTATATGTTTATATATTATGTATCATATGTATATATGTGTATTATAATATATGTTTACATGTATATACATATGCTCAATATTTATATTATATATATGAATGTTTAATTTTCACTATATCATTTAATTTAAAAATCATATATTAATTCCAATTATATATATACTAGTATATTGTAAGTTAATTAATATAATTGATATTTAGAAAATAAAACCAATTAATTTTATTGTATTTATTATAATCCAACCACTTAACATAACATTATAATTGTACTGATTTTTTCATTATTTCAATTTTTCATAATATTAAATTTATTAAGATCTACATATTTAATACAATATATACACATACATATACAATGTAATTGTATATAAATATTTATTGAAATATGTTTTAAATATATACATATTATAAAAAATATTTTGTAATAAAATAAAAATTGTAAAAATTTAAATTATGTTTAATCATATTTTTCTAAAAGGTAATTATATATATATTTAATATGTTGTAAATTTATGAATCCTAAACCCATAGAAAAATTTGGTAAAACTTTGTTAAATTTGGTTTAAATAACATGAAATTGTTTGACTTCTCTTATTTTTATTATTGAAATAAAATATTTAGATTAAACTTGGTTACATTAAAATTAAAATTCACGAATTTTGTTTAATTTTGGTTAAAGTAATATAAATGAGGCTAAAGTAGGTTGTTCTCGCTAAAATAGGATAAAGTTTTTAATATTGTGATAAACTTTGTTAAGCTTGGTTAAATGAATTTATTTTTAAAAAAACTAACTGATTTTGGTTAAATTTGGTTAAACCTAGTAAAATTTTATTTAAATTTGATTAATTTTTGCTGAAATTGAATAAATATAGTTAAACTTGTTAAAAATAGGTTAAAGTTGGTTATGTATTTGGGTAAATTTTAAAAAATTAGGTTAAACTTTGATATTAAAGTTAAATTTGGTTAAATTTGGTGAAATCAAGTTACATGAAAGCACTCAAGCTAAACATGGTCAATTAAACTTGGCTAAATTTGAATGTTTTTGGAAAATAAGGTTTTTTAATGTATTTTGCTAGAACTCAAGCCAACTAAACTAAATTGAGTTAATTAATCTAAATTTGGCTAACTTGGCAAAACTTAAATGCTGCTATAGTTGGTTACATTGGCTAAACTAAATTAAATTAGCTTACATATGTTAAAATATGTTACATTAAGTTATAATATAAGACTATTTATAATAAATTAGGTTATTTAAGATAAACTATACATGCTACTTAAAGTGAACTAGCCTTAAGTGGGTTAAATTAGGATTGGATTAAGTCAAAATAAATGAATTTAAATTAAACTAGGTTTAGGTTAATTCATATTAAATTAGGTAAAAATATATTAAATTGGGAATTATTTAAATTAGATTAAATTAATGTAAATTAAGCTAAGGTAGGCTTCTAATAATTATTTTAAACTATTTCACCCTTAGTTACTTTTGATTATTCTAAGTTATTCATCTTAGTTGATTTTCATTTATATGAAGTTATTGTTGCTTACGTTTGGCTATTGAAGGCTATTTCACCTTATGTTATTATTGGTAATTCTAAGTTATATTACCATAGGCTATTTGTGGCTATTGGTTGTTTTTTTATTGTGGTTATTCTGAGTGCTTATTGGTTGTTTTTCTCTTGGTGGCTATTCTATAAGTGCATATTGGTTGTTTTTCTATTGGTGGTTATTTTGAATGCCTATTGGTTGTTTTTCTCTTGGTGGCTATTCTATAAGTGCATATTGGTTGTTTTTCTATTGGTGGTTATTCTGAGTGCCTATTGGTTGTTTTTCTATTGGTGGTTATTTTGAATGCCTATTAGTTGTTTTTCTCTTGGTGACTATTTTATAAGTGCATATTGGTTGTTTTTTTATTGGTGGTTATTCTATGAGTGCCTATTGGTTGTTTTTCTCTTGGTGGCTATTCTATAAATGCCTATTGGTTGTTTTTCTATTGGTGGCTATTCTATAAATGCCTATTGGTTGTTTTTCTATTGGTGGTTATTCTATTAGTGGATATTGAATTATTTTTTCTATTGGTGGTTATTCTATTAGTGCTTATTGGTTGTTTTTCTATTGGTGGTTATTTTATTAATGCCTATTGGTTGTTTAACTATTGGTGCCTATTCTATGAGTGGCTAATGGTTGCTTTTCTATTGGTGTATGTTATTAATGCCTATTGATTATTTTTTCTATTGGTGACTATTCTATTAATGGTTATTGGTTTTTTTTCTATTGGTGGTTATTAATGGTTATTCTATTAATGACTATTATATTGTCGATTATTACAATAATGGCTTCTTGGGCTAGAAGTTCAACGTGTTTTTAATCTAGGCCACCTAGCCTAAGTTAGATAACCTAGGTTGCCTAAGATAAATAACTAACCTAGCTAGGTTAGGCTAGGTTGACTTTTGGCTACACTAGTTACATGGGTTAAGTTAGGTTGACTTTTGGTTATGTAAAATGACTCATAATGTGTTTATAGATTTTTTGCACATGTCATCCATCCATCAAAGCAATTTTTGTAACACTTAGTTGAATAAGAGGATTAAGTTGAAATGGCATGCATTTTACACATCATACCAAGGTAATTGATGACATGGAATTCCAATATTAAGCAAAAATAAAAAAGTCTTGGTTGATAAGATGATTGGGTTGTGCGACTAAATGTCCTTTGTGACTAAATGGGTGAAACAACATGGGTTTAACAATTCATGAATGACTAGTTGCATATGACCTTCATAACTAAAACATAGTTGCAAAAGCCAATTGCAAAACGTAAGATGTGTTGTTGTGGATGTTGTCTTCTTTTTAACATGTTTTTCAATTTGTTTTCCTACAAGTGTTTTACCTTTTCTCTTCATCATGGTTTTGGTTCATGATCATGGGTGCTAGGGAATAATATTGCAAATAGGGTTTTTTTCAAAAAGTTCTTGGAGAAACATTTTTCCACTATTTCAACTATCGTAACCCTAGCCTTGGGCTTGCGACCAAAGCAAAAGGGGTTGCAAGGTTGTGGGCCAAGAGGAAGCCCGGGAGTCACATCACATACTCCCGGGAGTGTAGGAAAGTGTGAGGGAGTGAACCCTCGCATTCCCAAGGCAACTCCCACTTTGGGAGATGGAGTCCCAATGGACTTCCGAAACTTTAGAGAGCAATTTCAGAGGTCAAAACTCAATGGCTTGTGGCATTCTTTATATCATTGGAAAGCTTTTGGAATGTAGATGTCTAAAACAAGCTTGCATTGCTCATTTGGACATCTGAAACATAAGTTATTGCCAAAAGAAAAGCCAAAAAAAGTCATGAATCGATGCGATTTACTTAGATGCAGACGACGTGCGATATATCGTTGAAAAGCTCTTGACGAAGGCTACAACTTTGTTTTAGACCGCACCTTGGATTTATTCGCAAAATTATGGGGCTCCAAAGTCGTAGGAGTCCTAGCTGGCGCAATTTCGGGACTCCCACTTTGGAGTCTCGGGAGAGAAAAGCCATTTGGATGTGGGCCCCGTGGAGAGGTGCAGAGTATACTATAAGGGGGAAGGTGGTGGCTTCCCCCAAGTCCGGGCTGTGGTGAGTCTTGTGTGTCCGTGTTGCCCATGGTTCGTCTTAGCACCAAAGGTGCTCCAACTATGCACTAACCACCTTGTGTGGGTTGTGTGCAACCGTGTGAATGAGTGAAGCTTGTCGATTCTTCCTAGTCCCATCCCGGAGCTCCAACACGCCCCTCTACCCCTCAAAGTGTTGTGAGCTAGGGAGCGTGCCCCGACTCCTCCCCCTTCCGCTGTCTTGCACTTGGACTCACTTTTGAGTCTTACAAGGAGTTGGGAGTGCGTCATCAACTCACAGGTTGTTACAACTCAACTTCTTCCTCCACAAGTTTTGATTCAAAAGCTGGTGGTGTCTACTCCTTGGCAACAGGTTGAGAAATAATTTGAACTTCTAAGTTTGAGTTTGAAATAACTATAATTCACAGCTTTGGCGGTCCTGTAGAAGTAATAATTATTTTAAGAAAATTAAGAGTTGCCTCTAATTTTTTTTCTAACTCACTATAACTTTTTTATTCTTGCTCAAATATTCTTAGCTCTTTTGCTATAGGTTCACATGAAGCTAGGGGTTTGATATAAATTGCTTTAATTAAACAAATTTGTTTCGCTCTCTTTCAAGCTCAACTTGTTCTCTCTTGATTGCTTCAACTTTCTTCTCAAAATTTTTTTTCTTGCTTTTCTTTTCAACTTGTCTAGAATGCTTTCATTCATGGCCTCTAGTTCAGAAAAAACTAAACAAGAACAAAGAAGCAAGACGAGGATGCAATGATTCTTTGTAACTTTCCAGCTAATATCAACCCTACAACTACAAATAGATGTGGCTTTTAGGGTTATATACTTTTTGGGTACATATGTTTATAGGTTTCTCACTAATTGCATCGTTTTCATCATTGTAATCGAGTACATAATTAAACTTAAAAGATACATCATTATGATAATGAATAGGTACATTTGTTCCAATAATATTGCCAAGTGTCAAATAATTATTAAATGGTTCAAACTCTACAAGTTTAGAATTTGCATTCTCAACAAGTAATGGTTGAAGTTCCTATGTTTGAACAAGTTCATCATTAACCAAATCACTAAGGTTAACTAATACATGTTGTAGAATTCTATCTTGAATGAACTTGTATGGTTTCAACTTGTTGATGTTAACAAGAATTAAGTTAAGATCAAATTTATCAATGGTGACAAGTAGAATTCCAAAATGTTAATAAAGTTCCAAAAACCTTGTTTATATCTCAACCTATCCATTTCCTTATGGATAATACATAACATAATTAGTATGTCTAAGGATAAAATGGTCAATAAGATATATGATTGCATCATTGATACAATGGGTACCTTGATTAGTCACAATTGTCAATGGACATCCAAATCTTGTAAGGATATGCTTGTACAAAAACTTGGCAATTATTGCAATAGTGTTCGTGTGGAATGTTCATGCCTCCACGAACTTCATTACATAGTTAGTGGCCACTAGAATGTACTGGTTGACTAACAGTTTGTTGATAGGTTTAATAGGTCCAATAAAATCCAAACCCCATTTTTAAAAATGGTTCTTCTAATAAAATAGTAGCCAATTTAACCAATATTTGTGTTAATAGGTTACATGTTCAACAATATTCATGATCATGATTCGTCGTCAGCCACCAATAATTGGCATCCATGATCTTCTTCATAGTGATGTTAAAAGAAAAATGTCCTCCTGCAACTTTTCCATGCAATTCTTGCAAAAATGTGGGTACCTATTTTGGTTACAAGACTTGATGAAACTTGTTGTCTTTTCCAAATTCATATATTATTCTTTCTTGAAGCACAAATGGTTTAGCTCTTTGGGTTTAATTTTGTTTTTAAGATGTAATAAACCTCTCTAGCATCACTCTTTTTAACAAGTACTCATAAATATTTTGTAACCACTTAGGTTGTAATGTAAACAGATGAGCATCATAGGTTTGATTAAGTACTCCAATAAGTTCAATCTAGTTGGGTAACCTATTCAGTGCATTTGCCATTAAATGAAATCTACTAGGTTTATAAATAATCTTGATATCATACTCCAAAAATAGTAACAACCATTTAGCTAACCTACCAAAAACTTGTGGCTTGTTAACTAAATATATTAAAGCCATATGGTCTACAAAAAATGTGAACTTGTTACCTAATAAGTAATGCTTAAACTTGCATAAGGCATAGACTATAGCTAGAGCTTCTCTCTTTGCAGTAGTGTAATTCCTTTCAACATAATTTAAGAGTCTTGATGAATACATAATAGGTTGATCTATCTTGCCTATTAGGTTATAGGCCAATATCACCTTTATTGCTACTTGAGATGCATAAGTATGAACATGAAATTCTAGTTCCTAGTTAAGACTAATAAGTATAGGAGCTTGAATGTACCGATTCTTAATGTTTTCCCAAGCGGTTTGACACTCAATATTCCATTCGAATACTTCAATTTTCCTAAATAACTTGGTAATTGGTGCCATAATAAAGGTAAATGTTTCTATGAAACATTTGTTAAATTGTGCCATTCCATTGAACATTTAAATCTCTTGAGGTGTTTTGGGTACTGGCATTTTGACTATAACTTTTATTTTCTTAGGATCATGTGTCTTCCCATCTTTGGAAACTATAAATCCTAGTATAGTTCCAAAATAAACCATAAATGCACATTTTTCTGGATTCAAACTAATGCCATACTCTCTGTACTTTAGAAAATAATTTTTGAGTTTTTCAAAATGGGTGGATAGGTCACTAAAAACAATAAAATCATCTAAAAAGATCTTCATGAATACATCAATGTACTCATAGAAAGCTTGGTGACTGACCTTTGATAGGTTGGTGGTCCATTTTTTACCCCAAAAGGCATTATAACCCACACAAAAGCCCTCTAATCAGTAACAAAGGCAATCTTCTATTGGTCTTTCGCTTTTATGGAAATCTAATGGTATCCAAAAAAACCATTTAAAAATGTATAAACTTCATTTCCAACTATAATATTAATAACCTCATCAATAAAAGGTAACGAGTATTGATCTTTCTTTGTGGCAACATTAAGCTTTTTAAAATCCACACAAATTCTGAGTTTTTAATTTTTTTTATGCATTACAACTATAGGTGATAGCCAAGTAGCTTCTTCAACATGTTTAATAAAACCTCCAATAAGCAATTTTTTAATATTTTGTTTAACAATGGCTACATAATTAGGATTTAATCAGTACCTTGCTTGATGAACAAGGTATTGACATACCCAACCCAATCTAATGTTGAACTATTTTAGGTGGTATGACCTTCAAATCTTTATAAGTCCACGCAAAAATGTTTTTGAACTCTTTCAGCAATTGAATTAGTTGGGAATTGACAATAAGTTTTAGATCAATGTTGACCTTAACTTCAGAGTCACATATGTAACTACAAGTTTTTTTTTCCATGTGTCACAAAAGATTATCACATTGGTAGTCACAAAAATGGTCAATTTGGACACAAGTCACAAACACATCAATTGGTATGGACAAGATCATTCCTTACAATCATAAATTTTGATTAACCTTTTGGGTAAAGTTTTGAAATTAAAAAAAAAATTCTAAAACCTTTGATTAAGTTCATTTTTTATAAAAAAACTAATGTAGGTTACCATGTACAAGGTTTAAGGTTATGATTTTTAAAATGTTAATTAGATTGAAACTCAAAAAGCCAACAACCACCAAAGATACAAACTCACAAAAAATAGCAAAAAACCCAAGACATGAACTAAACACTTTAAAAAATCACATAGATCCAAAACAAAATATGAAATTTTGAACAAACCCATAGTAAACAAAACAAATAATTGACATGTAGACAAAATACCTACTAGAAGTGGTAGAAAAAAAAGGATTAGCCATGAAAGGAAACATTAAAAGTTCAACCAAGAAATGGAAAACTAGACTACCAACAAAGAAAAACAAAATCAACCAACCAACCAAAAAAGGCCAAATCTTAAAAAATCCCACCAAAAAACTAACAACAATGGTAAAATACTAAAAAATTGCCCTTACGTGCACATAATAATTAGCAAGGACATAAACATAAGTCTCATCCAATGACTTGCACATGACAAAATTAAAAGCAACAAAACCTTGCCATCAAATGACTTACACATGGATAACATAATGGAATTGATTTCAATAGAAAGCACGTGGCAAAAAGCATAACCCAAGAAAATTGACCCCACATTTCCCAACCATAATTGAAGATCATCAAGGTTCTTCATAATCATGCCATTTCATCATTGAATTATTGCAAAAATTAAAAAATGATTTCCAATGCAATTAGCTTAAGGTTGAATGTTGAATCCACATTGCCAACAATTTACACCTCTACCCTAATTACAAGCACAAACCCACTATCAAAACATTTTTATTAAAACAAAATGGACATGAAATAAGAAAACAAGAAAAAAATTTGAATTGAAGAGGAAAACTTGGGCACAAGCATGTTAAAGTATGCCAATTGGTGATCCTTGTTCAAAAAGTAAATGTAGGTGGAAAGTAGATTTTCCATTTTTGAATTTTAAACCTTTTACCAATGTTATAAAATCTGGGATGTACTTGCCATCTTAAATAAACCATATATGGTCATCCCCAATTTATATTATATTATTTGAGCTATTTTATTTATTTAATGCAAGTTTATAGTTAATATTTTTTCCAATTCAAAATATTTAAATGGTGTGTTATTAATGTTTGAACCATTGTGCTTATTGATTCACATTTTTTGGAGCTTAAATATTTCAATTATGACAATGTTAAACCATTTAAAAATAATTTTTTTCCTTACATAGGTTTAAAGCACTAAAAACTATCCAATATGAATTACAAATGCATTTTGTGTTGTAACATGGCAAAACATGTTTTAAACATTGTTTGAGTGAACCACATTTTGTGTTAAACCATTGTTTGAATGAATTTTTAAAATGAAAGGTCATGATTGTACTTAATGTTTGTTTTGTGTAAAATGGGACATTAACACCAAACCAAGAAAAGTGAATGAAATAGGTTAGAAAAAAGTAAACACAACATCTTAAGGTTTTTTAAAAAGTCATATCATATTACATATGTTCATGTAATTTAAGTGTTAATTTTCAAATAATGTGAGCTACTTTTTAATCTCCAAAGTTGACAATTATGTTTTTTTTTTTGCATTTAAAAAAATAAATTTGGCTTACTTTAACATGCTTATGCCCACTTATAAAAAATTAAAAATCTAAATTAAAATCCTTTTTTTTTTAACCTCAATTTTCAATGAGTTTATTATATTTTTCAATTATAATAGATTTTGAAATAAAACACTCAATCATACTTATAGGCTTTTTGGCCCCATCACAACCAACATGAAAGTCATTAGGTCAATTTTTGATCACCAAAATGAAGCAATCCAAATTTTCAATCCCCAAAGGTTTGTGATGACACCAACAACATTAAATATTTGATCTATCTCCATTTGTGACCCCACAATCTCAAGAACTTAATGAGCCAAGAAAGAAACATGCAAAAACTACACATGTTGTGCCAACCAAACCAAGGGGTTTTTAATTATGACCTATTGATGACACAAGTAACCATTGAAATAATTGTAGTTCATTTTTCAAACTTGAAATGATTACATCACCAACAAACACAATTTGCCCAAAGAAAATATCATCATCTTCAATTGTAATTGGTTATGTTGGTTCCTTAACAAGATTTAAGTGATTGTACACCAACAATAAAAGAGGACACATGATCTTAACATCGGATTCTACAATAATTTCAGCAATAATTGAATTGCCCACAAAGTTTTGAATACATTTCATGTTTTTGTAACATAGGTCAAGCATGATCGCCAACATGTTGTGGGTTAGAATGATTATAAACCATTAAAAAAGCCAAAGATGGCATCAATATCCCCACAACTTGCACCATCATCCCTTGCTTAAATTCTTGTAATTTTGAATCAAAGTCACCACAAATTTTAATGGTTGATTAAAAGCTTCAATGTTGGCCACACCAACTTTCATAGCAATGCACAAAGTGAAAACAAAAGTAAGAGCATTTAAAAATAATCATTCAAATTTGATTTTAAACACATCACTTGACAATAAGAAGCAATGTATTGGCAATTACTTGAACCACCACCCAAGTTTCACCCATTAGCACTCTAGAAGACAAATGTAGAACTTGTTGCCATCCATAACATATGGAAATTGCATTTTGGTATTCAAGAGTTTCTTGAAACAAGAGAATTCTTGAGGCAAGTCACATCTTCATTGGAGTTTTGAAACTCTTTGCCCATAGCCTTGCAATGATACAAACATCCGATTGAGGCATCCAATTGATGTCATCAACATAATTACACTAGAAAAGAACCAACTTAGAATTGGAACCACATCTAATTGGGTTTCAAAGTTCAAAACATATTGAATAAAGTTACATTATAAAAAAACTACTTCAAAATTGAACCATACATAATTGTATCTCACATTTGCAATCAATTATAAAATAATTATATATAATAGAATGACACCAGAAGCTTAGAGGAAAGCTTTTGAACCACAAATTAAGTATAGAATGAACCCAATAGCTTTAGGTTTCCATAAAGTTACAACAAAAATGAAACAATGCACACACACATTTGTTCCTTGCAATGCCTTGTGAAAGGTGAAAACTTTACCTCGATGTAATAGACCACCAAAAATCGAAAGCAAAATGTACACCATGCAAAACAAAAGCACTACAACAAACCACACACCATGCAAAATGAAAATGCTATAACAAACCAATAAAAATCACAAAAACACTATGAAAATGTTGTCCACCAAAACCATGCTACCTACAACTAGAATTTCAAATCAACTTATAATATACAACTAGAGCATGGAAATATGGTTAATTAATAATTAAAATGCCAAGTCAGAAAATCAAAAAAATGTATTATAGTCGGAATTTAGTTGTAAATAGTGTAATGTGCACATCATACATATGGACATAATCAATCATGTTTGACTTTTTGGCAAGTTGCATTTTAATCGCATGTGGCAACTACATTACAATTAGTGTAAATGTAACATTCAATCAACAATTATCACTCCTACAAAATGTGGGTTCAATTCACTAATCCTCGTTCAATAGACCAATGAATTCACTACTTTCCAACTAGTCTTCATTTACTAAGACTAATAAATTCACTCAAAATCTAATGAAATTACTTTGTTGTAGTGTATGTCACAACTAATTAATGTACAATATTGACACATCCAATCATGCCACATGTACACATTTCTACTACTTATTAAATATCATACTTGTAGTTAGTTGTCAACTATGATTCTCATTGATACAATTAATTGTGCTATTATATTACCATCATGTTGCCATTATAGAAATATTATTTTCCACTATTTTGTGATTGTTATTCAAATGTTAATAAATAATCTAAAAATTTCATATTTAGTCCTTAATATCCAATAATTTTTTTTTCCCAATAATTGATTAAATATGACATATCAATTAATATTTAATAGCTAATCCAAACTAATCAATCTAATTCAATCAATTAGTTTGCTAATTTATGCAAATAATTCATTTATAAATAGTTAAATGTTTCATTAATCTTTTAATTAAATTGATTCACAAAATTATTATGTTCAAATAATTGATCATCAATTCAAAAATTCATATAATTAATTATTTGAAATTTAGATCCTTATATATATATATATATATATATAACAAATGAATAATCATCT
>Ga0209208_10010381_pt1 | contig 12088 bp, 8 predicted proteins | sample S1TSphfallax_3_FD_187694 | JGI IMG/M metagenome (GOLD analysis project Ga0209208, IMG submission 187694) | Host-associated microbial communities from peat moss isolated from Minnesota, USA - S1T2_Fd - Sphagnum fallax MG (SPAdes) (version 2) | ecosystem: Host-associated > Plants > Peat moss >...
GATTATAAACCTTCAAACTTCAAACAATCTATTTTTTTAAAAATTCAAATGGTTTACAAAACTATGTGCACTATCCTAAGAACAATCCATTGAATCATGTTTCATGTTCTAGATGACCAAAACTTTGAGGATTGTGAAACCTAAAGCTTGATAGGATCCCTAAAATATCTTTGAATTAAATGTTTGACAACATATATCAAAGTACTTAGGTGAAAATTCACAATGACATATGTTATTGACTTGATGCAAAAAGAAATGCTTTGAGACCTTTTAACCAAACATTTTTTTCTTGTACCATGTGTATTAAAGCAACTTTCTTTTGACCTTCTAGTTATTTTTGCAAGCTTTTCAAAGGCAAGAAAAAGGATATTAACACTAAGTTTGGATAACCTTTAGCATGCAAACTCTTGACAAGGGAACTCTTAAGGCATTGGTCCTCAAAGTTGTCACTCAATCTCTATTCATTGTCTTCATTTATCCATGTTACATACCTACACGTAGAGTGTACATCAAGCCCAACCTCCTTGATTGCAAAGGAACTCCACACAACAAACTCAGTAGAAGAATATGTGGGCATGTGCAATCCCAAAAGCACATCTAGACCCTTATAGTGTGTTGACAACTTATGGAGTATCTCCTACTTCTTAAGTTAGAAAGACAATTGAATACAATTGAAAGAATAAATTATTTTCTTAAAAACAACAAGAGGAAAAATGGGAATTAAAAAACATTTAGTTAAAATGTCTATACATATAATTCCTTATTGCATAACCACTGAATTCTCCTTGTCACACCTTTAGTCCAATATTCCAATTTTCCTTAATTTGTTTTGACTATTTCGAAAAAAATTCCTATTGAAAGCCTTCATGGAGGACATATGGATGTGTGTGTACATATTCCATTCATATTCCACAGAGGCTAATTGCATGGAAATGGCAAGTCATTACATTTTATCATAACAATCCAAAACATAAGGACCTTAAAATGGATGACCCATGAAAAAGCTTGATGCTTAAATGTATTGAACCTGATTTAAAAAAAGACCCATCACTATGACATTTGAAAGTGGCTTTTTGACCATCCTAACTTTGAAATAAAATCAAAGGTATTTTCCCTCTATTACAAATAATGTTGATTGTTTGATCTAATGATCAAATACCCCATTATAAATAAGGAATTTTGTGAAAACTAATGACAATGCAAACAAGAAGCCTTCATTAAACCACCTTATCAATTGAGTTAAACTTTTTTAGCTATTATTATCCAAGATAAATCTCATTTGCCTCAAATCAATTAATAATGTTCATAGCCATGCCATACCTCATGAATAAGCTTCAAGGTTTTAACATGCCATGGTTAGTTTCATGATGATGAATGGATGAACATATGTTGGAGCTTCAATTCATGTAAGAGGTATGATCTATGATGTTAATTTTAATGATTAAATCATCTTTTTACAACTATAGTCATTGTTCCAAAATTTTGTTTGTGATGTGATGCTTGAATTTTTAGTTTTCTATAGACAAATTCTGTCTAAATGTTTGGTGTTCACCATGGCCAATGATTTTTAAATGCCATATATTATAATGGGTGTTCATCACAATGGATGCATGATGAAAGTAACACCCATTCATAGAAACCATTGAAAACTACCATTGGTTTCTATGAATGAACAATTCAATGTTAATAGTTGAAATTATGAACATTATGAAAAAAAATAAAAAATGAGATCCATTAAGGAATGTAGTGTGGTCTAATAGTTTAAACACACCAAAACATGTTCTTTTCATATGAAACCAAATATTGAAATTATTTAGGGTTTTTATAATTTGCAACCATGAAGTTTAGGTCAAGAGCTTCATTTATAATTGTAGATTCATGTTTCAGAAGATAAATTTGTTATGTTATTTAGTATTCCATCAAGCCTAAAATTGTAATTGTTGAACAAAAAGATGAAACACAAATGCACAAGTGTGAGTCATGCATTTTTTTATTAACAACATGCATTAAGGAATCTTAAGGCTTTGAAGACATTGGTGTGATGTAGTTGGATAGACATTTGATTAATGGTTAACATGAAATTGATTTAACCAAAATATTAAATATTTGAGGAATGCAAAATTTGAAATCAAAAGCCAAATTTTGAATATGTTTCAACTACATAAAAATGGGAAAAATATTATAGTAAAAAAATTCAAATTGTTGTGCTACATGTTTTTTTAAAGTCTTGTTGATCTCAATTTGCACCCAATTTGCAAGCTTTAATGTATTGACCTTTAATTACATCACTTCTTTTTTTTCTTCCCTTTCTTTTCTGCTTTTTTTGCTTTCCTTTTTTCTTCTTTCACAACTTCGATAGCAGCAAGTCTTTCTTCCTCCTATGCATTTAATTCAATCACACACATTGAAAAAAAATGCAACCCCTACATATTCATGGGACATAAAAAACACAAATGATATCATAGATTCATAATATTTTTCAAGACAATAGTATGCATAAACATTTTATTAAATAATAAGTAACATGTAAATATATAAAAATGACATCTATGTACAAAATATTATGCAATAATGTCCCTCCCCCCCCTAATAGCTAGGTCATATTTGCATAAGGGACGAGGACCACCAAATGAATTTTAAAATACATACAATTCGTTTGATCTCATCAAGTCGTGCTTGTTCTATAGCCAAATCTTCATCTTCTATCCTTTTCTACAATGTCAATAATGATTATAAGAGTTTACATAAGTTGCAAGGATATTTTAGATTCACATAAAAGTAAATAAATAATATTTATATTATAAGTTTGTAAGGGTTTATTGTCAAACAATGATGTTTGTAACAAGGATAATGTTGGTAATTATCTTCCCATATATTTTACGAGGTTTTAAGATGAGATTTTAGAACTAACAAATCTTGAATAAATTAATGAAAATATCATAACATTTCATCGTGAATAATGGAATTGAGGATTAATAGAAAATTCATGCAAAGGTGCTTCTATATATAGTTACAATAGGAAAATTTGGACTATTAAACATGTTATTATCTCACTAGATTGTTAGTAACAATTCATTTTGTTTGAAGACACACATAAATTTATTTTAATTCATTCATTCAAGTTACATACAATCTTATAAAAATATTCAAATGACATTTTGTTTATATAATGTTTTGTAGACGTTCATGAATTCAATTTTGTTGAAATAAATATTATATGACAACAAAATGTCAAAATGTGAATTTAAAAAAAAAACATCATATGTAACTATACCTCTTCAGCCATCACTTGATCACATTTTTTTTTAATTATTGCATCTTCAAATTGTTTTATCTTTGCTTCATCCTGTTTAATAATTTGACAAATAGGTAGGTTTAAAATGTTTAGGTTTTTTTTTTTTGAATGATAAATACCCAGGTCATTTGAAACATGATTATGGAGGTATACATGGGTTGATATCATATGGCTTATGTTATAATATAATGGTTTGATCCATACGATTTTAATTTAATTATCAAAACACATGTCAAGATAATTTTTTAGTCAAAAAGAAAATACATAGGATGATATTTTGGAGAATATTACATCTTTCCTTTTTTGCTCCACTAATTCTTTCAATTGTTTTGCCTCTTGCATTTCTTTCAATTCTTGCTTCATTTTAGTTATGGCCGTTACCCCTTCATCCTTCACAACTTTTACCTACATGTGAATTATTTGCACATGACACATATACATAATGAGCTAAACATCAATTGTTGTGCAACCCCTTATGTAAATGCAAACCATAATGATGAATAATAAACCATGTACATGTTCAATTAAATAGCCCCAAACCTAACAAACAAATGAAAAACAAATGTTCCATCCAAAATCACTATCTGAATGATAAAAACAAAATTTTTAATATCTTTAATTTTATGATAAAATATGTTGCAACCTTCATTCTTATTTTGTGTTCAGAACACATTTTCATTGGATCATTACCAAACTCATTGCATGCTTTCACATTTGCTCCCTCCTGCCCTTTTTTCACACAACTCCCACATAATATTCACATAACTATAAGAAATCACAAACATGTACAATTTTTGATCTATGAAATAAAGAATGGGTTGGGAGGGAAAGAAAAAAGATTGAATACCATGAGTAGCATTGAAACCACTCCATCATGGTTGTTACCACATGCCAAATGTAAAGGCATGTTTCCATACTCACCTTTTGCATTGACATTTGCTCCTTTGTAAATGATTTCTTGAACAATGTCAACATATCCATGTGAAGCCTAACTAGAATAAAACACATATTCATATGTCAATTGACATGACATGTTAAAATAACCTCGATATAATTGAATTTCAACCAAAGAGCAATAAAGATATAAAATAATGTGTTACATATAATTAATCCTCCATATTTGCACCAAGACTAAAAACAAACAAACAAAAAACGTTTTGATCATGGATAAAAGATCATTATGAAAATGAAAACTTAAGGTTAAATTAAACCTAAACATGAAAAGAACTTTAAATTTACACTAATTTCAAATGTAAAATATACACGTTGTTATATTTGAAGACCATATAGGTGCAAAGGAAATAGGATTTACAGCCCAATGGAGGGCAGTATCACCATGAAGGTTGGCCAACTTCACATTTATACCAAGGTTCAATAAGACATGAGCTATCTCCTCATGTCCACCCTTTAATGCCTTCATCCTAGCCCACCCACCAAATTGCCATTAATATTATACAAACATGACATTGGAAGCATGGGTCAAAAACCAAATGGAAATATTAGATTTGAAACCATAATTCAATCGACAAATTTGCCAATCATACAATAGACATATTGTTGAAGAAACCTAATTAGAACATAAAATTCAACATCAAGATGAATTTATTTATGATGAATGTAAAAAACTTGAGAGTTTGGAACGCTACATTTTGGTCAAACAAAATCCTTAACTTTGGATTTCCATGAATGTATGTTGTTCTTGAAACATGAAATGATATAAAAACATCCTAACACATTACCAAAAGGAAATAATCTATTCTCATTAGTGGGCATGCAAAGAATATTGTGCACATTCATTACAATTTAAAATAAAGAAGAGTTAAAAATAAATACAAAGCAGAGTCCCCATTGATAGGGTCTTGAACATCAATACCCTCCTTTCGTCCTATAGCAAGATTAATTTCTTCCATTGACCCTTCATCAGCAGCTTCACACATAGTTTTGCCAATGATTTTGTCGGCAAAAACATCTTCCTACAAAACACGCCTTTCACATCAATTTCATGTTTGGTATAAATTTAATTAAAACTATGCAATGATGTAGAACAAAAGTATCATCATGGTGCTATGCATGAACAATAATTAGAATCAACATTCCTATATTGTAATGGGTTTGTTTAGTGTGATTTTCTTTGAACAACTTCTACCAAGCAAGAAGGAGAGAATCATACTTACTTCTTCATCCATCTTTGCTTGGATTTTGGCAGAAAGAAAATTTCACTTCTATAATGGCAATATTTACAAGCCAAGAATAATCCTTGCATTTGTAGCCATCACACTTACAAAGAAAGGATCAACAACATGATCATTGATTGATTACTCTTACAAACAAAGAGGGAATAGAGGGTTGCAATGGTACAAGAAGAAAAGTGTGAAAAATAGAATTTGAGATAGGATGGAAACCTATAACATTGATGAATGCCCCTTTCCTTGATTACTAAATTAGTTTAAATTTAATGTGCATTGCATGTTGTTACACATCTAAAACAAAATGTCAAGAACATTGGAATGTCATAGAGATCCAAACCATCATCATGCACATCTTACTAGTAGAGATGAGTGGTTGGGAAATCCTTGCAAAGTGTTTGTGGGTTTCATTGAACTTGTTGAAGATTAATGCTACATTTAGCTAAATGAAATTGATTTTCATCCAATGTAATCCATCCACAATCTAAGGTCCTAGGGGCTTTCAAGTGCTTTGGGAAACTTTTTTAGTTGGTATAGGTAAGCATATTTTGGTGGAGTATGAAGGGGGCTGATTTGCAATGTCGCTATCTTGAATCCTTTTTGACCAATTTCACTGATGAATGTGCCAAATCCTTGATTCCTCTTGTTGAGTTTCATTGCATGATATATGGTTAAGAAGAACCCACAATCCAAACAACACTGAAAAGACAAATCTAGATGATGACCCAAGCCATTAACACAATGAGTCCATTTTGAAACTAAAAGTTTAGTACAAGTCTCTATTGCCACAACCCACAACAAGGGTTGAATTTGTAATATTTGTAATTTGTACTTGTGCTTATGCTTGAGAGTACAAATAGACCTTTTGTGCTTTGACACATTGATACAAAAATCCCACACAAAATCTAATACTTGAGATTGGTATATGCTTAGATGACATCCATAAGTTATCTTTGTGGCTTGTTAGATAGAAGAAATCAACAAGAAGGAAACATTGTTGAAGATTGGATTGCTATGCACCCCATCAAGTCATAGTCCCCAAAACCAATCTTCAAGATGGAACTCCAATTGTCTGCAATATCACGAACCAGCTAGATGTGGTTTCTATAAGCACAATCTCATTAGAAGTCTATAAGTTTTCTTTGCATGATAGACGAATTTCTACAATGGCAAACTTCTCGGGTATGGAAGCAAGCTACATCGATCCTAAAAAGAAAGAAAGAAAGAAACAAAGAAATCCTCATTTGTTTGTACTAATGGTGGTAGTTTCTTGCATTGAGAATAGTAATGAATTCTTCCTGCATTCAACCCCACCACCACATATAATAGACATGCATGAAACAAGTTTTTCCAAAACTGTGTACAAACATTGCCTGGGGTAATAATTCAAGTGAGCATCATGGATCTCACACCCAAAGGGAATTCAAACATTGACAAACAGACATTGCAATATAAAAACCTTAAGTGAAGCACCACTGCCAACAAGAAACATCCACATCTGGTGAGCATCATGGATCTCATACCCAGAGGGGATTCAAACATGGAAAAAATATAATTTGCAATATAAAAACCTTAAGCGAAGCACCACCAACAAGAAACCCATCGACATCTGGTTGGCTTCCTATCTCCTTGCAGTTGGCTGCTGTCACTGAGCCTGCAACCCGTCCATCCTCCCAAGCCCACCAATTTTGGTTTCAGTACTAGAGTTGCATTTCTTCATGTAGTGTGAAATTTCTTTGTGAGAAAAGTGATTATCTTCATAACAAAAAAGAAATCATATGGGTGGGTTCACATTCCATTGATCTGACCATTTGTTGCAGATTTCAAAGTGGGAAAAATTCACAACCTCCATAGATGATGCGTGTGTTTTGGGCCACTTGAGGACTCACATTCTGATCTAGCCATTTCCGGAGGTTATAATGCACCTATAAAATTCAATACATCAATGTGTGTACACATGCTGAATTTTGCTAATGTCTTCAAATGATTGTGGGCTTTTTCTAAGCTCCTCGAGTTCTTCTGGGAGTAAGTACTTAAAAAAAGCAGATGTCCAAGTGAGAAAGGAGTAAGAATTTTGTAGGTCACAGATTCTTTTGAGACCTACCTCTTGGGCTTGTTCAGGTGTAGCTACTTTTCCAGTACCAATAGCCCATATTGGTTCATATGCAATCACTATATTTGCCCAGCACCCAATCTTGTCTGCAGTAGAGAGCACAAATTGTTTCCAGGAGTTGTGATTAGATTGGTTTCCAGTAGTAGTGATTAGATTGGTTTCCAGTAGTAGAACACAGACACAGACACACACACACACACATATATATTTGGGGTGGTCTCAGTAGAAGAATAGCATGTAAAGGACAAAGTTTGCAGTGGATTGAACAGAAGCAGAGTCATGATAATAAACAAAATGACAAATTTATTATTTTTCTATTATACCCAAAAGAGGTTTTTACCAAAAACCTGCAACGGCTTTGGTTTGTTTGGCAACCACGTTTGAAGTCTCGTGATTCTCTCGTTCTTTCAGTGATTCACCCACACATAGGCACACCTTAAGTCCCTGGCTTAGTGCATACTCTGTCTTGTCTGCCACAAACTGCAGTTACGGTACCTGCCTCACTCTAGATCAGAAGATAAAGAAACAGTCGAGAAGATTCAGAGGAGAAAGAAACCATCAAGATCATCATCAGAGGCAAAAGAAACCATCAAAATCATCATCAGAGGTCAAAGAAACCATCAAGATCAGAGGTCAAAGAAACCATCAAGATCAGAGGAGAAAAGAAACCATCAAGATCAGAGGCGAAAGAAACGATCAAGATCATCATCAGAGGCGAAAGAAACCATGAAGATCATCATCAGAGGCGAAAGAAACCATGAAGATCATCATCAGAGGCGAAAGAAACCATCAAGACCATCATCAGAGGCAAAAGAAACCATGAAGATCATCATCAGAGGCGAAAGAAACCATGAAGACCATCATCAGAGGCGAAAGAAACCATGAAGACCATCATCAGAGGCGAAAGAAACCATGAAGATCATCATCAGAGGCAAAAGAAACCATCAAGATCATCATCAGAGGCGAAAGAAACCATCAAGATCAGAGGAGAAAGAAACCATCAAGATCAATGGAAAAAAAAAACCACAAATTTGCAATAGTGGGGGTTGTTTGGTCTCTCAGTTTTTCGACATCTAACCTCATTTGATTCTCCACACAGGGTTCTTCTTTCAGAATGACCCAAAATCACCCATGGAATGTGTATGTTGACCAACATCTCTGCACTACAAAGCATCAAAATCTTAAAAGTGAGAGACAAAGTATCCAGCCATGTGTATAAAACCCCACATAACAAACTCTTTGCTTACTGAAACTCTCATCACAGAAACTTCCAAAAGGGGTACACAGATCCACACTGCACAAAAAGACTGTAGAATCAAAGGAATCCACACAGCAAACAAATACAAGAGAATCAAAGGTACCCGTCCACACAGCAGCAAAACAAGACCGGAGAATCAAAGGTACCCAGAATCCAGACAGCAGCAAAACAAAAGTGTAGAATCAAAGGTACACAGAATCCACACAACCAACAGGATGTAGTATCAAGCTGAATAACCAGCACCAGCATGGAGAAAGAATTTTCAAAGCAGAATCTGGAAGGAAAAAAACAAAGAAAAAGAGAGAGCCTTTGTGTGTGTGTGCGCGCATAATTTAAAACCTGATTTCACCAGTGAAAGCACCACCACCCTTTACCCAACAATTCTGTGCAGCAATTTGGAAATCTGAGCGCAGCAGACTCTTCACCAAAGGAATGAACACAAATGGTGGTGCAACAATTGTATCTGCAAAAGCTCCTCCATCCCCCCCACACCCAATGCATGCAATGCACATGCACACACACACCACACACAAATCCATCAAACAGGGGAAGAAGAAGAAGAAGAAAAACCATTCATTGTGTGCAAATCTTTGCTGCCTCAAAAAGAGGAGAGAGATTCTGTGAACTTGTGCTGCGGAGCTTGCTGCTTGATGATGATGATGATGAGCTCAAGACATTCAAGTCTTCAAAACCCAAAACAAAGAGATGCCCAAAAAAGGAAAAAAGGAAAAGCAATATGATGAATGGATTTAAAAGTCTGCGTCTTGTTCTCTCTCTTACCAATGTGGTTTGGGCAAGGTACTTCCCCTGTATTCAGCATGCAGCAAATCTTTTTGACTTCTTCAACAGTCCCATTCTGTACCCAAAAAACCAAAAGAAAAAAGATATCCTGTGTATCAAGTCCAATCATGTTTCCAATCTCTTCTTTGTATCAAATCATCAAATCCATTTCAGGAATCAGCATAGAATTTAGGTGTTGTTGTTGATGAAGATGATTTTCACACACAAATCTCTGATCAAATCTCCAAGCATTCAAAGGACACAGAGAGAGAGAGACACACACACACATGGAGGGAGGGAGAGAGAGAGAGAGAGAGGAGTGAGGGGGGGGGGGGGGGAGCTTTCAGATATTGTCACAGATGGTTTTGCACCATGAAGGTTACAAAACAATCAGCAGCAAATGCAGCAGCCGAGAAATCTTATAAGAAGAGCTCTGCACAAGTAGGACAAGAAGAAGCAGAAGAAGAAGAAGAAGGGTGTTCCAATAAGAAGAAGGAGAAGAAAAAAAGAGTTTTGTACTGGGGAACACTCACACATTTCCAGTTGCCACCAACAAAGAACTTCCGGGTCATCTTGCAGAGGGATTCTTTAAAGAAGGTAGTTGAAGAATCTTGTGCTGCTGGCTTCTTCTTCTTCTTCTTCTTTGCATTTCTAGAAGGGGCAGATCAATTCTCTTCCTTCATTCCTTCCTTCCTTCCTTTCTTTCTTTCTTTCTACCTTCCTTCAGCCTGTAAGAAAGAGATTCCAAATGCAGCTAGAAATGCTCCACATGCTTGTTAAGAAAGGCAGGAGGATGAACCAGGATGGAGGGGGAGGAGGAGGAGGAGGAGGAGGCTGGGGTGTATGTGGGGGAGAAGGAAGAAGCGACAGAAGAAGAAGAAGCAGAAGATTTGCTACATACAAACAAACAAACAAACAACCAACCGCTTAACAATCTCTCTTTCTTCTTCTTCTTCTCCTTCGTCTACAAAAGAACTGCAACTGCAAAATCAGTCAGTTGTCCGGTTATAGCAAATACGATTGCACCTCGCCATATCCAACAAACATCCTTCCTTTCAGCGACCCCACAATACCCATAATAAGTGGAAGGTAAATGCCCCAAGACGGGGGGGAGGGGGGAGGCGCGGGCCATTACCAAAATGAGGAGTCTGCTGCTGCCCCTGAGGTGGAGCTGTGGCACAATTCTTCCCAATCCTGGTTACGCCCCTCCCGGGTAGACTCCACATTTGTTTTTTTTTTTTTTTTGGTTTGGGTGATGCGCTGCCCGTCTGTCAGAGGGCCTTAATGCGGCCTAAAGAAAAGAACTGGTGAGGAAAGCTTATGAAATGTGTAAGAAAAGAAAATCCTCTACCCTAAAAGAAAACCAAAAATCCTTCAAGATATTATATTATTATTATAACTCTATTATAACTAATCTCAAGTTTCAACACAATCCAAAATATCATGATCTTTCAAAAATCCTCATAAAAAAATAGATAGACCTATTTAAAAATAGATAGACCTATTAGTATTATTATTATTATTATTTATTACCTAGGGGCCTATAAAAATCCCTTAAGCTACAAGACTCGATCATGAATCTCAACATGACAATATCCTTGCCTTGGTTTTCAAGGCCAACAACCAAAAAAGAAAAAAAAGAAAAAGAAAAAGAAAAAGAAAGCTAGTGCTGCTGCAAAACAGATATGAAGGCTTTTCATGGAAAAAATTAAAAAAAAAAGTCCCAAAATTCATCGCCACATTATTGTGAAGGGGATTTTTTTTTTGGGGGAACTTGCCATATTTTTAAATAATATGTCCTACTAGAATGTAACTAAAATATAGGTAGCACGATTCCTAAACTATTCTAAATATTCTTCTCTGTCATGTAGCCAAATTTGGCAAAAGTCCCTCTTGTGGATGATGGCCAGAGCACCTACAAAGGATTTTCTGGGAAAAGAATGTGCCAAATTCGCCACATTTCTAGGGAAAAAAAATGTTGACATCGCCATAATATTTAGAACATGGGTGTCCTTAAAAGTTGCCACTACATAGCCAGGGTTTCAAAAAGTTTCTAGGTTTTCTCTCTGACTGACCTATAGCCAGATTTTGGCTAAGTCCTCTTGTAGAGGATAGCCAGTCCACATAGGTACCTACTGAAATTGGCAAAAAAAAATGCCCCTACTAGCCTAGGTTAGAAAACCCTAAAAAAATTTCAAAGAAAAAAAAAGAAAAAGAAGGATGGATCAAGGGTTGTCGAATTTCTTAATGCAAATTAAATTAAATCAAGAAAAATCCCAAAACAAAAAAAAACAAAAAAAAAAATGGAAGGGAGAGAGATGAGATCTTCTTCTTCTTCTTCTTCTTCTTCTTCTAACTGATGCTATTGTCCGGACAATCGGACGGATGGATAAGTAACCACGTAACCATCCGGAGCGGAAGAAGCAAAAGATGATGACGAATGAAACAAGGATGTG
>Ga0209208_10010383_pt1 | contig 12087 bp, 10 predicted proteins | sample S1TSphfallax_3_FD_187694 | JGI IMG/M metagenome (GOLD analysis project Ga0209208, IMG submission 187694) | Host-associated microbial communities from peat moss isolated from Minnesota, USA - S1T2_Fd - Sphagnum fallax MG (SPAdes) (version 2) | ecosystem: Host-associated > Plants > Peat moss >...
ATTTTGAGTTGAGTAGTGAGAAAAAGACTCTTCAGTCATCGATGATTCAAGAACTATACCTTGGTTGATGCATACTTTTGACTCATCCATGATTCAATAATGAATCAAATCATGTGCAATCGCATGAACATTTTTGGACAGAATAAATATATCCAAAAATACATTTATGAAGCCAAATTAATTAAAAGTTTATGTGCCACTGAAACTCTGCTTCATTTTGATACAGAAAGTTAAGGGTTCAAGATTAACTTATCTTTTAATTCTCTTGTTCAAAGAAGGCCTAGCTACAGCCGATAGCCAAGAGAGATCAAAAAGTGATAAGAGACCACACAAATACCTTGTTAAGTACACAATACTGAGCGAGAAGAGAACACAGAAAACCTTTTGAACCAGACAGACATACCGGAAGCAGCAAAAAACGTTTAAGTGAAATCCCAGCAAAGAGTTGTAGATCCCCGAATCAAATTGATCTGAAAGGTAGTAAGCCTAAAAAGAAAGGAGGCAAAAGCGATATTTAACTTGTCTGAGCCCGGGTTCGAACCGGGGACCTCTAGTGTGTGAGACTAGCGTGATGACCAACTACACCACCCAGACCGGGGCCTGCGCTTGCTCCCTGCCATGACAATTCACATTTTATAGCATATTCTGGCCTCGCCATAACCTTCACAAAACTACAAATACTACGCAGGATGTCAAGATGTCTTTCCAATTCAGATATTCAGACACCCCTGATTTCCAAAATGCTTTAAAAGGTTTCTCCACTATTTCACAATTGTTCTTTACAAGTGTTGATGTGAAATACTTGCTACAGCAGGCCCAGGTGTTGGTGTGAATCTTATATGGATTTTGCAGCTTGGAGAAGGGTTTAGGATACAACCAAGTATTCACTGGTTCTTGGAAACCAAATTCATGAGTTTCTTTTTTTTCAAAAAAGGATAGAAACCTGGGTTTAATAATCGGAGTAAAACAAACCAGTGAGCCTAATCAACACTTCCAGATGATAAAATGATGCAAGTGAATCTTAAACTTGATTGAATCTCAGCTTTGTGTGCAAGTAGTGGCAAGCAACCGGACAACCTTTCTACTACAATGAAGAACCCCATGTACACCTCATGGGATGCATTCTCAACTAATTACATTCAGCAAAACATGGCATTTCACAGACTAAAGCATCATTCACACCTGGAAGTAAACTGATGCTAACTCAATGTTATGACTGCAAGAAAAAAACAGCATCCACACATGAAATCTGTGAATCTACAAATCTGGGTGTGAAGGATCCTTAACCAGAGCAAGCTCAAGGCAGATAAACCACACATCACACATACACAGTGATACACCATGGTACAACACAAAATGAGGTGCCAGAGAACAGCCACCAAAGCATAAAAAGGGGGCACCTGTGGAGACAAGTGAGCCAAGCAAGTGAGGTGCTCACAGCAATCAACTAGAGCCCAACTCCAAGAAGAGAAGAAGCTCTTGATCACAAAGTTTCAACAAGAGTTGGAAGGATTTTTCTTTTTTGGAAATCAAGAGATTTGAGGTGAACTACGTTACATTTGACAACATCAAATGCAGAACAAGCCACAATAACATTATTTGAGTGATGTATTACAGGATTTTGAATGGCAACATAAATAATGTCCTGTATTCACACAAACCATAAAATCAAAACATAGAAGTGGGTACCTGGTTACATGTTGAATTTGAGTTTTGTGTCAACATGCATTGGATCTGTGTGGCATACAAAATTGAATTGATATTAGGACATCATTGCACTTCTATTTCTGCTAAACCCCTGCCAGAAACCTACCTGTTCACCTGCCGCTAAAAGATGTTTGTGATGGAACATGGGGAGGCAAATTCTTTGCAGGCCTGCCATCACTGGTGGTAACCATGATACTGTGTGATCATTGAGAAACTCCTGCTCTCAATGATAGCGAAGGAAACTCCAATTGCTTGAGAGAAGAATTCAATACTTGCAGAAAATTGAGCAGGTATTGACAATGAATGATGAAACTCTCTGTGATTGCAAAGGAACATGTACATACACAAGGATAACCTGAAGATCCAAACACATTGGCAAGGCACTGGCTGAGGACCAGTCAGACATTTTTTACTGGCAACAGACAACATGAACATACTAATGAGGTCAAGAATTCACAAAGACATATGTTAAGGCCATGAAAGAGACCTGGCCAAGTGTAGCTTTCTTCTTAGGTCAATGAAATAGATGTACTGCTGAACATAACACCAGCTGTTGCAGATAAGATTAAGACATATGTCACACAAGATGGGCCATTCAATGAGCAATTACACTCACATATCAAGAAGAGACTGATATGAAACTGAAGTCAGGGATGCCTCTACCACACCCAAGCTTCACACTTTAAGAAGTCACCTGCTGTTGCTAGGGTAAAGCTTGAATGATCTCCACAACATATGTATCTCATGTGACACCTCTGAGATTGGGGAACTTCAGATTCTGAGAGTGCCCAAGGTAAAAAGCTCACAAAAAACTCCTCTCCATAGTGGCATGTTCAGATTTGCAACTGAGAGCCAAAATTGGTTACCTCCAGTTACTGAATTTAGCACCAAGAATGTCATCCTGATCATAGACTGGAAACATCACAATATCTGGCATGCCTGCACAAGAGCATTACAAACATCAAATCATATACATGTTCAGATTTGACTGACATTTTGTGAGACTACCCAACCCCAGAATTTCACCTTCCCAAAAGATCTGTAGAATATTTTTGTGACTTTAACCCTCTCCTCAAATTTTGCTTCATTGAGTTGTCAAAACCCTACAATTCATTGACTGCAGGTTGGACAGAAAGTGGTCTGTCAGATTGATAGCATTTACAATGTCTGAATGAGAGCACAAAACAGCACATCTAGTTTACCAAACTTGCAGCTTCAGAGAGCAGGATGTAGCAGATGAGAATGAAAGGCTGCAATGTCATGTGTGATATCCAAAAGTATGAACCTGTATTCTTGATCCAGAGAAAGTCCTGATGTCGGTAAGAACTTCTTCCCATGGACATTCTGACCAAGAAGGAATAGCAGGACATACAAACCAAATTTCAAATTAGCTGTTAAATTGCAGCAGAGATTTGGAAAAGTTGGGAGCTGAAACAAACAAAAGAGGACTGCCTGATCCCTTGGAATCACATACATCATCTCATCAGAATTACCAGTCTTCCTTGTCAAACAGACAGTTGTTAGACACATCAATGAGAGTCATGTTCAACCCAGTCAATATCATAGGGGAACAGAATGTTCTCATATGGAGCATATTTTAGGTGAGCTTTCAGTGCAAAAACCTCAATTGCAATCTTACTGCAGAATGTAGTACATGCAAACAAGCACTGGTAGGGAGTGAGTTGCAGATTCCTATAGAATAATACAAGCTTTAATGGCATCAACTTGAAGAACTTTTCCACAGAACAAATCAAAAGGGAAACACCATGTGGAGGCAGCTGCACCAAAAAAACTAATCACAGCCCTGCAACAGAAAATTGCATCCATTAAGCCAGTTCCAGCTCTACAAAATCTCAACAGATGGATCACTTACATATAGCATTCGCTTTGAAGACCTGACTGATTGCTGTGATGAGTCACACATCCTTTGCTTTGATCTTCCAAACATTCTGTGAAGCTCTTCTGAGTCCCCTCTGTGCTCTGATAAAGCTTTCATAACTTCAAAACCTGTTCAAGTAACATCATCTAATCAGTTGCAAGTGATCCTACCTAGGCATCAAGGTTCATATGAATGATTTGCAAAACAGGAATTTCAATGGGAAAAAAAGAGCAGATGCCACAGAAACCAGTCTCCATAGTCAACAACCTTCCAGACTCTCAACAGCTACACATGTACAAAGCTGGCTTGCAAAACCTGACAACTTTCTCCCATTCCCTGTCTTGGAGCAAGATCAATGATGGAACAGTTGATAGATGCAAATTCACTTTCACTGCCAACATGTATGATGTAAGACAAGATCAGAATCCACTCACCATTGAAGAAAAGAAAAAATAAGGTCTTAGACTGAAGTAAAAATCAATGAGCTTGGCTTGCAATCATAGAATAGGAAACAACTTTATGGTCCAAAATACCTTCAGCGGGAGTGCTGTCTAAAGCTAGACCCCAGAAGTCTCTTCTGATATACTGTTAAAGAGAGGCCAGAAATAGAAACAAAATATGAGAGAAAAGAGCAGTTTGACCGTGCAAAGAGACCACTTGGTAGTCCTTGCCTGGTCACAAGCCAAACAGAGGAAGGTAGTAAAGAAACAAGCATGTTCACAACTCAACAACAGACCAAAGCTGCTCTCACAAGACAAACTGGAGAAGGCTTTACCAGTGGGGTCCCAAATGGATTTCTGCAGTAGATGCACAGAAGAACTGGTGCTGCACAACAGCAGGTCGCCAGGGCCATTGCTGTATTTTGAAGAAGAGTTGTTCCATTTGTCAAGTCCTCACCATTCCTCAGTTGATGTGGACCATGAACCTTCCATGAGCCACTCCACCTTGAACTCACTCTCGCAGCAAATTAATGTTCTTCTGTCTAGACATGGCAAAAGCATAGCAGACCCTATGGAATCACAACTATTATATCTACTATTCCAGATTGAGGGTAAGTAATCTGGGCTTCAAAACTTCACAATTGACAAAGATCTCTGTTCAAACTTATCAGAAATGCAACCAGTACTCAGGTCTGTAAAAGTAACATAAATATTCAGGTAGCACAGATTTTTTAAAGTTCTAGCTTCCTGAGCCTTACCATCACATCATAAAGTCACCAGAAAATACAGAAATAGAGAACAGAATGCATCCCATTCAAACAGGCATCTGTGGCCCTGCATTATTATGTGGCAGCAAACAAACTTCATGAAACAGTGATGTGTAATCAAACAGAGTTGCAACAATGGAGTCTCTCTGATGGATTTCACATCTGTAAGTGCAAACTGATTGACCCAGGCAGTGCTCTATCTGTTTTCCTTCTTCCTACTTTCTAAACACTCCATACAAGTGAAAGCCTGAGCTTGTGGTTGACTAGGAAGTTTGTTGCTGAAGGTTTTTGGTGTCTCTGTTCTACAGGTGGCAGTTACATACAAGGAGCATCTCAAACCTATAGCAGTTTGCCTGACAATGAGATGCCCCAATCTCTACTGGCTCAACATCCCATACTGACTGGCAGACAGCAAGTTTGATAGCGTGCCAATTCCAGATCAGAAACTTCAATTGAGACACAGAACAACAGCAGGAGCAGGAGCAGCAGCTACTAAACATACATGAAACACAGGCCTTGCCCAAACACCCTATCTTCTCTCCTCTTTTATGTACGCACCCCATCTCTGTGTGTCCAAAAACACTTAAGCCACAAGTTCTACAGCTGATTCTGGAGCACCCGCAGGTGCTTGCGAAACTTCTTCTGGCTTTGGCACCACTCCAGATGCAGCTGCATTGTCAACAAGAGTATGGACACCTTGTGGCTGTGGCAGCTCTACCTGCTCTCTAGCATCTTCCTCTATCACAGGCTCCTTAGCGTTGAGATCTGTCAGAAGTGCAGGTGCCGGTGCAACCTTCTCCACCTCCTCTGCCACTACTGCTTTTGGAGTGACCTCAGTGGGCACATCCACTTTACTCTCTTCAACAGCTGGTAAAACAGCATCCTCCTCCCCTGGTGCAACAATTTCATTCAGCTTAGTCTCCTCAGGCTTGGCAGCCGATTCCCCTGCCACAACATCCTTGGAATCAAGTACAGGTGCATCTATGTCCATTGGTTTTGGCTCCCTTGTCACCACTTCCTTTTCAATTTCTCCATTTTTCTCAACAGTAGACTCCTCAGCTGCCTTCTTGACTATTCCCTTCTGAGATTCATCCACCACAGAGTCATGTTCCTCACCAGCCACTTTCTCCTCAGGCTTCTCAGCATCCTGTATGACTTCGTCCTTACCAGCTGCGGGTTTCACACATCACACATTTGATATCAGTTCTCAAATCTTCATCATGTTGTAATCAACAAGCCACTTTTGCTTTAAAAACATGCATAGACAAATTCCCCTCCCATCTTATTGCCAACTGCAGAGACAATTTTATCCTTTGATTCTTGATGGACATCTTTGTTCACTGACTCTCTCAACCTGAGGACAGGTAGTTGGATTCACTCACCACCAATCTTGGCTGGAGTTTTTGGAGAAGAAATGTCCTTGCCATTCTCTCGACTTTGTCTCTTGATCCGCTTGCTGGTAACCAGTTCTGCTTCTGCTTCTCCCTCAATACTATCACCAGAGAGCCGTCCTTTGGAACTGAGCCTTGCAGACCTCCTTGGAGTCTCACCTGGACTGCCACCACCTTCAAGGGCACCAAAACAGAAATATACAATCACCAAAACAGAGATTGCAGAGAAAACTCCACACTAACAGTATGAAGGTAACCATTGTGCCAGTTTAAGCAAAACCAAAACAATAAAGAATGGGTGTGGCCATAGTCTTGTGAGCATCACTCACAAAGTATTGGACTATCACCTTCATCATAAATGGCAGTAACTAGCTGCCATTAATACACACAAAATTTTATCAGCTCTGGATAGTGGCCATAAATAAGTATATAATAGTGTGCCCAAAAGATTGGAAAAAACAATTATAGAGAAATAGGCAAACATGCATGTTCAATAACACAATACCTGACTATAATAAGAACATCAAAGTCATAGCAGAAAAACAGAAGCACTCAGTAACAAGAAGTGAAAAGCTCTTGCAATGCCAAGAACCTCAACAAATCCTGAGGAATGACCAAAAAGGAAAGAGGAGTGAAAGTATACCTGAGCTCCAATCAAAATCACTGGCTGTGAGACTCCCAGGATGCTTCTTCAAATACTTATCCAGTTGGCGCTTGTTGCGTATTTCTTCACCATCAGGAGCCAAGAAGCTCACATCCTTTCTCTTTGGAGTCCCAGACTTCTTTGTGAACAACTGAAAATGGAATTAAATTTTCATCAAACACTCACAACTGGTGCAACTGTCACATACCTCTAACATCATGCAGAGTCTCAAGAAAAGTCAGGAAGAACGAGTGTTTAGTGTTCTTATTTACCTATGCAGCAAATTTAAGTCCTAAGCCCTTCCACAGGTTTTCAATCTTTCATCTCACTGCTGTGTGTCCTATATGTGCTTGCCATTCCTCAACACCAGGTTCTTGCATGATCAGGCTTTTTTCTTCTTTTTTTGGTGATCTCGACATGAGAACTCTGATTTTCAGAATATAAAGTGGCGCTACTGCGATTGATAGATTCTTCCAAACCCCAGTTTATAGGAAAACACACTACGTGACGTCTTGACGGCTCTTCATGGCAGGGAAACAACGCGTGAAAAATGCTTGCAGAGCTCTACGACAAGTTAGGCTTGAATAAACGACGTCATTCCAGAGAAGGACAAACGCTTTCATCGCTGTTGCATTTGCCCAGAAAAAGAGATTTCTTGTGTAATTATCAAAATAGTGCGAGTCCTACAATCCCCACTGTATAAGGCCTAAGGGGGAAAGGAAGCGAGAGAAATTTAAGGTACGGCAGACCTTTCGTTTCCAGCCTTGCAGACTCCCCGTGAGGTCTTCCAAAACGCCTTCTGGAGATCCAGCAGCTGCGGTTGCCCCGGGACTCCCCATTCGCCTCACCTTGCCAACGTTGTACAATCTTCAAGAAAAGCTTGCGCAACTCCAAAACTAACCCCGCGAACAAACGACAGCACGCGACACTACGAGAACGCTGAGAGACCAGAACTAGTTCGGTGAACAACTAGAGAATAACCCACGGAACGACCAAAATCGAAAACCGCAACGCCGAAGCTAACAATTCAGCAGAAAAGGCAAAAGAGGCTAAATCCCAAAATCAGGTTGGAGACCCCCCCAAAAAAAGAAAAAAATAGACCGGGCGTACAAAACAGTCAGCCTCTATTCTCCTATCGCGCAAAAGCATGCGAAACCAAGACACGAAGTTTACGACTGAAAAACGAAACAGAAAAGGAAAAAAAAAAGAACGGGGGCTAGGAAACCTCCAAAGCAGCTGCGGAGAGGAAAATCATGGGCAGACGCAACAATAATCCTTTCTGCGCAACCCTTCTTGTGGAACAACAAAAAGCACACAGAATGCGGGAAACCGGGACCCCGAAAGCAAAACGACTTGAACACAAAACGCCGTAAAGAGTTCGAAACCGGCTGCGAAAAATATATATGGACAAAAGCACAGAAGCTCTGCTCACGCCACGCACAAGAGTGGAAGATGTTGTACTTACAAGACCCGAAAGAAAGTGGAGAGCTTTATTTTTTGAGCAGCAAACCGACAACGGAAACAAACGAATGCGCAGCGGACGAGCGCACGAGCGCGGGGGAAGAGAGAGAGAGAGAGAGGAAAACCACATCTGCCCCATTGAACGGGCACAAACTTGTAAATTGTATCTGCCCGAATAGCTGGCGAAATTCAGGGTTCCTAATCTCGCCGGTTTGGGTTTTGTTTCGCCAGGTTCGGACCGGACTTAGTCCAAACCCATCTGTTTAGTCAGGCTCGCCAATTTAATAGGTTCGAACCAGTTGCTGGGCGGGTATCAATATCAACCATTCTAGTTGCACTCCACTTGAACAGAAAATAAAAGGTGTTGCAAAAGTAAATAAGGTTCCAACCAGTGTTGTGCAGGTATGTTGCTTTTGATATATTCGTTGGGTAAGGATATCATTTTTTTTTCAATGGGTTTACCCATCAGGTAAAGGTCTATTAACTCCAAAATGTTTCCATCATGATAGGGTGTGGGTCTACGGAAATTGTGATTTTAGGTAGATGGGTATGGTTGGGGTACCCCCTATTTGGGGGTAAGAATGGGGACTTATTTCTTATTTAATTAATTAAAGTGAAAAAATCACATTTTGGATGTATCAAAACAATTTTTGAAGGCCAAATCCAATGGTGATGCACAAATCCCATGTCCAAATGCAAAAATCAATGTGTTCATTAATTCAGGACTAATATGCACAAACACGCAAAAGAACTGTGATTTGTTCAATGAAACATGTAACTCAATTACTTATTGCTAAACATACGCACACGCATAAAATGTTGCAACTAAGGAAATTTGTGAGGCTTTTGTGAATAAGACATGTATAATGTGTTTGAGTTTCATCAATGCTCAATGGTTTCTTCACCCCACATTCCAACAAATTAACAAAATTAAGAACGCTAAAAAAATTGGTCAAATTGGCATCAACACATCCCAACATATTGATATAATTGGAAACAACCCAAACCAATTTTTTTTGTATATATATGTTTCATGGCCTACATACCCTAATCTTACTTGAAATTTTGGCACATACCCCTTCCCAAGTATGGATATGTCTTGCCTACATCCAAGGATATGGATAAGATATTAATTTTTCATATTTACCTACCTAAAGTATGAATAGCATGTGATTATATTGATTTTTAAAAAATAATTTAAGGTAAATAATATAACATATATGTACCCAACTAGTATATCCAAGTAAAATATATATTTGCACAACATTGGTTTGAACTGGATGGATATACCAACCCTCCCCAACAAAACCATGTAAGTATTAATTAGAAGTTGAATTCAGTATTGTTTGACTTGAAAATATAAATAGGTGTGAATATGTTTAACATGTAATCCCTTTGTAGTAAGTAGGGTAATACTTTTGAAATGGTGAAATGACATGTGAAATACAGGATTAGTCATAGCAAATCTCTGAAAAGTTTTGGCTAATCGCAAAATACTTGAGCTTTTCATAATTATTAGCTATATTTTATGAATGTATTTATGTAATATGTGTTAAATATCAACATCCTACTAAGTTCTACTAAAATCCCACATCCAACATATCGTGACACATCATAGTTACTTTTAGAAACATGTGATAGTTTTGACATGGGATATTCACTTTGAGATGGTGGGAAGTAACATTGATTGTAATAATTATCACTTTGATTGCAAGGTATAAATAGAAAATTAGAACTTGAAGGAAAAATGTAAGTTAGTAATTTCTTGTGTGATCCCAAGGTTGGGTGGAAAGGTCTCAATAAAGTTATAAACCTTCCTTTTGTTTTTTATTTTATTTTTCATCTATTTATTTTTAATTTTCAACTTGGCATTGAAGCATTTCATTCACAATAAAAAAAAGGATTAAACGAAATATTAGATTTTGACATTATTTTAAATGATGATTGTAGCATTTTGTTTTAATGTTTTAAGTATTATGAAGATGAAAGCAATCATGCTCGATGAAGGTTGGGGAGCACAACTCTAAGAACTTTCAAATTGCTTTATAAAAACAATGGCATTGTGAAAGAGACAACCACTATACAGACCAAAGCATAATGCAATAGTTGAAAAGAAAAATTGAACATTTATTGAATGTGTGATATATATGTTGCAATAATTGAAGTTGGATAATAGTTTGTGAACAAAAACCATGATAATTATAACATATGTTGCTTATCAAATGTCTACCAAAACAATCTCAACGATTATGACAAGAAATTGGGTTTAAAGTAAATTCATCCTTGGGTGATACCATTAGAAATCGCCTCGAAAAATGGTTAAAGATCTAAAATTAGCCAAATCATTATTTTCAACCTTTTTTATAAAAACATTGACAATTATGATTTTAATTTCACATGTTTATTCATTGCATGCAAAAATATATGGTTTTGATTTTTCATTGGAATAAAAAAGGTGGAAAATTCCTACAACTATATTCTCAATACTCATGGTTTTTTCAAGAATCACACTCATTGACTTTGGAAATTCAAAATTAAGTCATACCTACTTAATTAATTGTTTAATAAAAAATCAAATTGAATAACATCAAAAGTTTTTTTTTTTAAATTCCAAAACACGTTTCAAACATGTCTTCTTGAATAAAAATTTCATGAAAAATAAAAATTGTTACTTTTTTTAAACTTTTTTCAAATGCAATGATTAAGATCATCAAAATAAAATATATTTTTAATATCATTGAAGTTCCAAAAATTGTACAACCAAGTCAAAACATGTTAATAGGAACCAACAATATTATTTTAGAAAAGGATTGAAAGTCTTTTTTTAGTCCTTTCATTTTTTTCCTATAAAAATTTTTTTGAATGAATTTTTTTAAAACTTTTTTAAAATATAGATAATTGCCCCAACACATGACATTTTTTTTCAGTTGTTGAATAAATATGAAATTTTCAAAATGTGTGAATTTTGTCAAATTATATGTTTCAAATTGAAAATTACCATGATTTCAAATCATACCAAAATATGTTAATTATTTTAAGTTTTAGTTTCTTATATCATAAGTTACAACTTTTTTATATATGTTATGTACATTACACCCCATTTACATGTGATAAAAGACTATTGAAATTTTATCATTTTGAATCATAGTTCAAATTTTTAATAATTTCAAACTCCACAAATTTCAAATTTCATGTGAATGTTTTTTAAATCTTGGTAGTAGGTTATTATCATGTCAATTTTTTTACCATCAATTTTTTTAATTAAAAGAGTCTTTTACCTTGGTCCTTTGCAAAATTGACTACTTTTGACATGATTGTTGTTCAAGTTCAAAAAATCTTTTACTAAAACCAAAATCCAAAATTTAATTTAATGAATTTTTATTTGAATTCTTTAACATTCATGTTAGTTATTTAGCACAGCTTAGAATGATTACCATAACTTTAAAATGTCAAAATAGAAACATATATATTATAGTTTAAATTTTTCAAAAACTCCATTACAACCAAAAAATATCCATGTATGCTAAGTGATTTCACTAGATTTTGAGTGAATTCATTAGTTGCAATGAATGGGACCTAGTGGGGATGCAATGCATTCACTAGTCTATTGAAGAAGGACGAATGAACTACACCTACATTTTATAATAGTTCTTCTAACACCTATTTTGGCTCTTATTAGCATGTTTTGACCCAAGCTTTTAATAAATGTACTACTCACCAAAAAAATTAGTGAAATTTTTAATTTAAATGTTCGCTATCTTTTTGTTTATGGACAAAAATTATTGTTATGATTTTCTAT
>Ga0209208_10010384_pt1 | contig 12087 bp, 13 predicted proteins | sample S1TSphfallax_3_FD_187694 | JGI IMG/M metagenome (GOLD analysis project Ga0209208, IMG submission 187694) | Host-associated microbial communities from peat moss isolated from Minnesota, USA - S1T2_Fd - Sphagnum fallax MG (SPAdes) (version 2) | ecosystem: Host-associated > Plants > Peat moss >...
AAGAACAACCCCAGTGCCCACTCTTCAGAAACGGTGGGGGACTATTAATATTATTTAATTAATTTTTTATTTTTTATGTGGCTGGTGAAGCAGCAATCATCCATAAGACGATTTAGCCAGATTTGGCTACATACTAGATATGAAAGTCGGGGAAAAATAAATAAAATCAGAATTGTTCTATATTCTTGGCTACCTACTGGAAATTATCATAAAATTCTGGCGATTTGGGGAAATAAATTCTTCGAAATCTGGCTAAAATCTGACGGGGTTGTGGGCATTTGCCGCATTTGCCGCATTTGACGCTTTGTTTGTTACAAGTTTTGCTGCTGCTGCTGCTGCTGTTGTTGTTGTTCCAGAGTACTGCAATGGCTATGGAGAGTGATCCGCAGCAGCTACAATGGAATATAGTCATGGTGCTAATCGGTTTAGCTATGGCGTGGATGTTGCTTTGTTTGTGGCTTCGATCCCAGAGACAGCGCTTCCTGTCGTCTTTTTCTCCCCAAGAAGATGCTGATTATCTGATGAGGATTGTCACAAATGTGGAGTTTCCGTATTTGTCTCACACTTCAATGGAGTTCGCCATCTTTCGAACATGTGCCATTCCTTCCATCTCCAAAATCCTTGACAAGACGGGTGTATTCCGAGTTGCAGCAGCTAAGCGAGCAGATGATACAGAGATTCTGACTCGTGAGTTTTGGCTGCATCATGTGGACAGTGATAGAGGATCACTTGCAATTCGTCGTCTCAATTTCATTCATAGTCAGTACGTGATCTCCAACGACGACTACCTTTACGTGTTGGCTCTTTTCGCTCGGGAGCCTGTGAGATGGGCTCGACGATTCGGGTACAGAAAATGGACAAGTGCGGAAGAGGTCGCAGGATTTGTGAAATGGCGAGATTTGGGTGTGCGTATGGGGATCAAGCACATTCCGGAGAATATACAAGAGCTTGAGAGATGGGAAGAAGAATACGAGAAGAAGAACATGAAGTATGCGGATTCCAATCGTCGAGTCGCCGATGCGCAATTCACACTCTTGCTCGAGAAGTATCCGAGATGCACTCACTCCTTGCTACGTCGTGCTATCTATGCTATGCTAGACGACAGATTGCGAACTGGTCTAGGCTACCCTCGGCAGGCGGAATGGATCCAACGGCTTCTACGCGGTACTCTTCGCTTCTGCGTCGGGACTTTTGTTTCCTTGTTCCTTCCTCCACGGCCTTTCCTCTTGGCAGCCGATCGCATCAAAGTCGACATCAAGGAACAAGGAGAGAAATTCAATCCCGAGATGGTTAGACCGCTCAGCTTTCAGAGATATTCCTCTTGCTCGTACCCTAACGGGTACAAAATTGCCGATCTTGGTGCTTTCAAACCTGGTCAGCTGGGCACAGCCGTAGAGGGTGAGCTTTTGTGTCCTCTTTCAAGCAGGTACTTTGCGATGACTTGGCCTCCAGAACAAGTATATTTCTGATCGGCATGGAATTTCAGCTTGATCTTTGTGCCAGCCATGGTGCTCTGATCCATAAGCTTTGTTGTAGAGTCTGTCTCATCCATCTCTTCTTGCTCATCAGCTACAGGATCTATACAGTTTCAAACCCCAAGAAGCTAAAGCTCCCTTACACCATTACCAAACCTTTAAGTGTTTCTTCTTGAAACTATATAACAGTTCTTTGATCTGTTCCGTTTTTTGTTGGAAGCTTGTTGCTGCTCATGACCCAGCAGCACCAGCAGCAGCAGCCTCTCCCTTGATTAGAGACTCTGCAAGATTGTTTGGAAAATGTTCTGAATCTTGTATTACAGCTTTAGAATGTTATGCTTGGATCAAGCTTTAAATGAAAGCAAGTTGTATTGGGATTTGAGTGTTGTAAAGGCAGGTCAAATCCTACAATGTAAGAGCAAACCTGACAATAGCAATATTAGTTACAAAGATTGTGGGCATAACAAGATGTTGTTTCCAAAGTTCAGATTAAGACAGGGTACTAGTGATTACACCTAATCTACAAAGCAAGAAGTTACAAGAGTTGATGAGGGAAAAAAGAAGTGTGATTACATCTTTTGTTCTTACCCCTAAAACCCTAAACCTTACACCTAAATGCAAACAAGTTCTGAGAGATTATGAGGAAAAAAAAAGTGTGGTTATATGTTTGATTCTTACATCCCTGCATGAACCCTATTTGTGTACTAGAAGCACCTCAAAACCAAAGAATTCCTGCAAACCTTAGAAGATAGCAACCAACTTACAACCACTCATTCAAAGAGCTTGTGATGACTGGCAATCCTGCAAGAAGTCGTAGATGAATGAACAGGTCAATCAACTTCTGCCTTATGCTGCAGTCTCAACTCTTCAGAGTTGCAAAAAGAAAGTAGCCATTCACACAAGTGTTCCATGCACCAGTGTCCTGCAACAACTACCCTGGCCTCTTGTCATTCTAATGTGACAACTGAAGACAAACTACAGTCATCAACATTGCAAGAGCATGCCAACAAACCCATCCCTTGGCCACTTAAGATGCTGATAGATGCCGCTCCTGTAAAATTGTTCCAGCCTCAGAAAAAACTCTCAATCCTGCAACCTGGTGTTAACTCAAATTTCACAATGTCCACTACTCAAGGACATAAGAAAGTCCACTGAAAGAGACCCAAGGATGGTGCTCTGATTTTGCAACTTCCTGCTTAAGTCTTTGGGCTTTTGAATTTGCCAATGTGAGATGCAACAAAAAAACCAGTGCACCTCCTCAACCCACAAATGCCACTCTACACATGTCACATCTTGTGTAGTGCGCTGAAAAGGATGTTCTCAGAACTGAGTCTGCAGAGCAGTAAATATCACTCTTGACTCTTATCATTTGAAGCACCACTGCCAACATTGTTATCTTCCTGCACAGTAGAGGCAACAACAGATTTGCTCTCGATCTGCACACTGCTACCATTAGCAACTCCCTCAGATCTTTCCCCAAATCCAATTTGAGTCTCTCCAAACCCACTGCCTATCATCATATCATCCAGTGAGCGCTTCTTTGGCTGTGTAGCTGTGGTCCTGGAGACTTCATCACTTGAGACTGCAATCGGTGCTGCCCTTTTTACCCCCCTTCCCACAACCCCAAGATGGGTGACCACTGCTGACGAAGATGCACCGCCAAGAGAAGGTGCATCAAATGCATCACTACTTGAAGGAGCATTGGCCCCTCCATTGCTTGAACCACTCGCTTGCGAGACTGCAGCCACAATCTGCTTTAAACTAGCTACTGCTTCAGGATTAGCTGCTTGCAAGGCCTCCACCAGGGAGGGAGCTGTTGCCATTTCTTTGAGTTCATCGGCCTGCATTGCAGCATGTGGGTCAATTTTTGGCATGAAAACCAAAAGGTAGCCTGCACATAGGATTCACTCTAAAGAGAAACCATTCCTCCAAAAAAGATCCTAGGAGAGTTTACTGGTAATGAAGCCCCAAACTTATACTCTCAAGTTATCCATTCAAAACAAAGAGGTACTTGAATAAAAGTAAACTCAGGCCCTTCTAATTATTTTCAAGACAACAGTACAGGGGCCATCACATGACTTAAGAATGACAGAAATAGTTATGGCCATGAGAGCTGCAAAACCCACCTTCTCTCTAAGGTCCAACAGAGATTCTTCGATGTCCTTGATTTCAGCTTCCAGTGCCACCACTATGTCTTCTTGGTCCTCCTTAGCAGGCAAAATTTCATCTGCAGGGGCAGAGAGCTCTGAGTTCCCTTCTGGTCCTTCTGTTGTGCTCTCATCTTTCAACACACTTAAACTGCCGGCCTTCTCACTAGCCTCTGGGACTCCTTGCAACTCAGCTTGGGTTTGTTGGCTTTTTGCTCCAGCAAGTTCTTCTTTAAGCCTTTGCACACGCGCCTCACAAATTGCAACTGCATTATTGCAGTAGCCAAGAGCCTCCTTAGGTTTGAGGTCCAGCTGGTGTGCAAGACCTATCTTGAAATGCCTATTCAAAGTTCCATGAACTGTTAGTTCCATAATCTCCCACATCAATCACACTCATGTGCATTCCTGTCTCAATAGAACAAAAACCAAATTCTATTCATCACACCATCAAAGTAGAGAACAAAAGAACTAGGAATTGAAGGAGAGAGAAGTACAGTTCAGCAAGGATGCGACTGTCAGGCTCTACCAGCCCCTCTAGAATATGCAAAGCATTTGAATAGTCCTCAAAGCATGTTTTGTAATCCTCTGCACAGACAAATCAACCCCATTGTAGGTTTGATGTAAAGGCCATGTTCAGCAAACATCTTTCAGTGAAACTAGTTGGACACATGGACCAAATGTCTTTGAGTGGAGTATACAGTGTACCAAAGATGTAATTCTCATAACCAATATTTGTGAAGAGAAGATAGCTCAATACATCAAAGCAGGAAATAAAAAAAGGACTGGACCAAAAGGAGACAAAAACAAGGGACATGAAGTTAATGCACTCTTACAGGAATGATAGTCAATCTTACACCACAAGAAAATACCATACCAAATACAAATTAGCAGTGACAGAGATGCCCTCTGACCAGCACATGAACTATTCTGACGAAATGAAGAAAAAGAAAAAGCAATATGGATAGCCACATAGCTGCCACGAGATAATTCATCCAGGATGCCAGTGATGAGGGGCTAAAAACCAAACCTAACTACAGATACTTACCTTTGAAACAGTTTATGTCCGCAAGTTTGGTGATAATGTCGACAGTTTCAATGGTGCAGCAGCCATGCTTTTCATGGATCACTCGTGCAAACTCAAGCATCTTCCAAGCATCCTCCAAGTCACCTTCTTCTTCCTCTACCTGATCCCCATCCCCTTCCCCATCTTCATCTCCCTCTTCATTGTCTGCAGGGTCCTCCTCTGTCAACAGAAACACAAACAAAAGTATTGTCAATGCATATTCCAAGCATCCCCAGATCTGTGGCCTATGTAAAGCAAAACCTACTTCCCTTCAGCATCTCTTATTGATCAAAGGTTCAACAGATTACTCAATCCTTGCATGGCTTAATATTGCAGATGAGCATCTTCTGAAGTACTTGATGAGTGATGGAGGAAACCTTTTCCTTTTGAGGCTCCAGGGGATGATGGGCCTTCCTCAAACTCCTTTGGTTCAGCTTTGTCACCAAGAGGATCTGACTCAGACTGAACTCTGTCAAACAATGCACAGCCATACTTATAGTATGTTGTTGCACACTCAAGTGCTAACTCACCATAATGTTGCACCCTGCAACCAATCAAATACATGTCAAATAATAGGCATGCACAGCCCATCCATCAAAGTTGGAATCTGGGCCTAGGGTTCCAATGCACCTGCTTATCCCCTGTTTTGTACTACTGGATGTAGTCTCATGATTGGTAATGCAGTTAAATATAATTGAATGTAATATCTCTACATGCAATGACTCATCAATAGGTCACCTGGCTTCTCGCTGACATGACCCTGAGACAAAAAAATGTTTGAACATGATGAATCAGTAAGTTGCCTGTGTTATTCTTGGAACTTGAAAACCATTTCTTTGTTCCAACATGAAAACCAAAACAGGCATAGCAATAAATAAGTCAATGAATAATTAGCAAAAGGACAAGGGAGGTTGTAGTGTTTATTTAGAGGACTACATTCCACTAATTACCTTCACTAGCGAAACACAAGAATCCCAATAATCAGGCATGTAAGTCACAAAACCCCATCAAAAACACTATATTTCTTTGAAAGGACTGCAAAAGGCCCTGCCCACAGGCCCCATCAACACTAACTATTGTGATGAAGGTAGTTTTCTGTTGCATTACAATTTCCCACACATCACCATCTTCAGATATTAGACTGGTTATTGTGGCCCAAGATGGTCAACAATCACCTGAAGTTTACTCACCCTGCTTAGAAAATCCTGAACACTTCTGCTACAATGTCCAGCCAGGGTGAAACTCTCTTGACCCAGTTTCATGTACAACAAAAGTGGCCACAATCATAAACTGCTGGAAATTGAAAGGGTGAAAACACAGACCATTAGACAATTTATTGCATACAATACTCCTTTTTCTATCTCTGCTGCAGTTCAAACGCTTCAATGCAGATAATTAGACTGATTCAGAGTCACTAAACAATCAAGCAGGTCATTGAAATTATTCCACCCCAAAAATCTCTCTTGATGGAAACTTTGGTCAAAAATCACTTCCACCCTAAAGTAAAGCTTTTAATGTGCTTCTGCTTCTTAAACTTTGAAGAGACTTTGAGAATTTTTTGAACAGCCACCTTCAATGAATATCATAGTTCTGCCTCACCTGTGAAGATGTCCCAAAGCCATAAGCAGCCACAAATGGTCTTGATGGTCACATTCTTGCATGTGTAGGTGTAAAAAACCAACTGGCACTTAATTTCTTTAGATTTGACTGGCAGGTAGGATGTGCATCTTCAGGGAATGATTAAGCCTTGGTCACTGTGGTGGGCCATACTGAAGGTTGACACTAAGTACTCGATTCAGATTTGCAGAAACAATGATACTGACTTAATCAGCATCGTAAAACCCTGTGAAAACCCTAGCCTTGCAGAGACAAAAAAAGAAAAGAAAAGAAAAAGCAACAAAGGTTTGAAGAACAAAAGCTTGAAAGAGAATGCAGGAGGCAAGCTCACAGAGTACCCAGAACAAAAGAAAGAGTAAGTAGCGCAAGGAAGCGAAAGAGAAAATGACGCAAAAGAGCTTGTAAGAATCCAAGACACAAGCCTTTCAGGGAAACAAGATAGCAAAAACCCTTCAATCAATGTCTGCAGAGAAAACATTCACATTCACCAGCAATGGATTGAAAGCGCATTCGAAGTTAACCGACCGAATTTCCAAAGCCTTGCTCAAGCAATCTGCTGCCTCGTCATAAGCTTCGACGCGGAGAGCTCCACAGCCAAGATCGTACAGGCGCTGAGCATCATACAGGACTCCTTTCTTTGATTCCTCACCATCGGTGTTACATGTCTCCATTGTCGCTACGGATGGCATATCCCCCTGCTCTCTCAAAAAAATGCTCTCTATGTGCGTCAGAGCCTGTGCGTCAGTGTATCTATCTCAACCACTTAGACTCAAAGGAGAAGGAAGATATCGTCTTCTACTTCCAATAAGAAAACCCGTGGAGCCAAAAAAAAAAAAACGGATATTTACAAACAAGTAAATATCCTGCAAACATGCAAGAAAAAAGAAACACAAGAACCGAAAAGACAGAGATACAGAACACCTTTACGATACGAATGTTAGAGCTCTGGAGCAAAAACACCGAGACGAGAAAAGAGCAACAGTTTCAAGGGGACTTAAAAAAAAGCGCTGGGATAAAGGAGGAGAGAAAACGGAGAAAACGGGGAACAAAAGCAGCAGAGCGGACAACAAAATGAAAGTGTAAGCGACGGGGAGAAGCAGAACAAGCGCGGGAGAGAGAGAGAGAGAGAGAGAGCGAGAGAGAGAGAGGGGTAAGAGAAAAACGAAAAGCTCGTATGTTTCCCGCGACAAAAACAGCCACAGGAGAGAGACGAAGTTCTCAATGTTCCCTTTTGTTCCCCTTGTTCCCTTTGAATATGGAACTCTGGGAACAGTATTCAGATCTTCTCGGATTCTTTATAGAATATTACTGCAGTAAGCCGAGTACTGAATGAGCACTAAGGAGGGAAGGGGGGGTAAAAGTAAAACTTTTTTTACATAAGAAGCAAGTAAATAAATGTCAAAAAAATTGGGTAGGGTAAGTGTATTTTACATTTCCTCGATTTTATATTCAAACGAGTACATGTGTGTTCACACTTATGCTTCCGACAATGATTAGAACCTAGTTTCAATGTGAATGAGGTTGGATTTGAGCTTTTACATGATTAGGGTTTTATCCTAAATGAGAGTGTGTTTCTCAAGTCTCATTTTTGGTGATTAGGGTTTTATCCTAAAGGAGTGTGTATGTTTCCCAAGTCCTATTTTTGGTGATTAGGGTTTTATCCTAAAGGAGAGTGTATGTTTCTCAAGTCTCATTTTTGGTGATTAGGGTTTTATCCTAAAGGAGAGTGTGTTTCTCAAGTCTCATTTTTGGTGATTAGGGTTTTATACTCAAGGAGTGTACGTTTCTCAAGTCTCATTTTTGGTGTTTTGAAATTTGAGAACATGCTAGAAATATGAGGTATGCCAAAGTATTCAAGGTCTGATTTTGTTTTTTTTAATGTTTGTGTGCAATTGCAAGTGAATTGATCTTGATTTGATTTTGTGTGCATGTACCCTACTTATTTAATGTTTATTTGGTGCTACACACTCCAATAATGACGATGAAACACCGATGAAATTAAAGAGTTGAAAAATTTAAGTTTCATTCAAATGAAAATTGAATGACATTGCATGCAACTCGAATTGAATTCAAATTTAATCAATTGTCATTTGATTCACATTCTAATGAATTGAATTTCAATCAAATTCTTACATCAATTTGGTCCAGGTGCTTAAAATTGATATTTCAGCTATGCAAAAAAAATTTCAAGCATTTCCCAAAATAGCAAACAGGGGGATAGTACCTGCCTGGATTGTGTGTTGCAAGAGCGAAATCAAGTCAAATCTCAGTCAACAACACAGATATCCACACTGCAATCTTCAAGAGTTAGTTGATGTGTGATTGACAGAATCAATGCAAAACTCACATTCGGCACCTGGGTCTAGGTGTTGAGGACATTTGAGCTGGAAAAGAAAATTATAAGACAGAGGAACAAGAATACAGGATGAATTTTCTCCTCAAATGAAAACCTTCATAAAGTGTATAGACGGCACAAATGCTGCTTCATGGATAGAAAAACAATTCAGTACAAAAACACCTAATTGTACACATTAGAACACTGGCATGAAACTTTCGAACTGCTACTGTTGCACAAAACAATGGAAAATGGTGCTTCAGAAATCTTAAATTGCATTGACAGTCTTCCTTCCTCAAAATCACCTCAGAAAAAGAGCACAGGAACTAGGATCTTAGCAAAAGAAGCACTTGATAAATTTTACTATGGAGGCTGTTTCATTGGTACAATTGCCTCCCAGATAGCCAACATGCATCTACACTCAAAAACATAATCTTAGAGAAGCTTGCTAATCATAATCTGCATGAAGGAGAAGCACATGTTACCTAGTGCTCTCTCAGGTATACTCCCAACTTTTCCAACCAGCTTTGTGTACAAAAACACTGATGGCAAGGGAAGCTAGATAGGCACAGCCTGAACTAAGCAGCCTGTTCCTCAGGCTGTCGTGGAGGTGCCTCATGGCTGGAACTTCGCCTCCAAATATCTGGTCGCTCATCATCCCGGCTACTTCGTTCACGATCAGAACCACCCGACCTACCACCTCCAGGGCCCCACCGATCCTCTGAAAGTCTTCCCCCAGCAAAGGGACGTGCAGGGCGAGATGGTGGTCCATCATTGTAACCACCTCCACCATACCTTCCACCTCCACGGGGAGGAGCATAGGTCTCCCCACGAGATCCTCCACGTGGAGGTTCATAAGCTCCTGGTCGGGCATGTGGAACCTCCAGGTCACGGTTCTGAGGAGGTTGATACCTGTTTGAAGGAGGTGGAGGAGCCCTGTCAACCTCCACCTCTGCTCCATGCTCAGACTCACGACTGGGAGCTAGCCCACGGCTTGCAAACAGTGGAGGCCGCCGTTCTTCGACTAGAGGACGGGCATCATGCCTGTCATTCCTGTTGTCTGAAAAGTCCATACCACTACGCCGGGGTTCTTCACTCTCAAGCCTCTTGCGAAGTGAAGGTGGGATGAACTTTCCAGGCTTGTCCTCAATCTTTGATTGTAGTGCTTCTCTTTCACGCTTCTCCCTCTCTTCAGCTTCAATCTCTCGCTGTCGCTGTTTTGCAGCAATCTCCTCCAGCTTGGCACGCCTGTCAGCTTCTTCTTTACGTTTCCGTTCCTCCTCTGAGACCAGAACAATCAAATTAGCACTTCATCAGGTGCTCAAACCTAAATGTTCAAAGTGGCATAACACCTGGACATGTGAGAATTTCGACAGTCTCCACCAGCAGCTAGTCTTGAATGATATGTAAATTGTCACAAAGACCAAGAAACAAAGCAAAGACTGGGATAATGGAGAGCAAACCTTCTAGCTTTCTGGCCTCTTCTTCCTCACGAATTTTGAGCAAACGAGCTTCCTCTTGTCTTCTGTAGTATTCCTTCTTGCGCCTCACTTCGCGTTCCTGAGACCTCAATGACCGTTCCTCTGCAAGTCTTTCCTCACGCAAGCGCCTCAGCCTCTCAAATTCTCCCTCACGTCGGCTGACGACTTGCTGCTGGAAAAGATTCTGCTCCCACAAAATCAAGTCAGACAAAATACTCGGTTACAGAGACACAGTGCATGCTCGACAGTCAGGATCATGCAAGATAAATGACACAAGAACACAGATGCTTCAGACCCATTCAACAGATTCTACACATGGCAAGCACCTTGTCCTCAAGCATGTGGATGAGCCTGTTCTTCTCCACCAAATCTGTTTCATGCTGCTTCTGACTATGATCGATTGCTTGCTGCAAACATGTCCAGAACAAATCACGTCAGCCTACTCTTCCTGCCCCTCATAAAACAAACATGTAGACCGTTACTCATGTCTTAGGTGCCAATTGAAACAGGAAAGTTACCTCCTGCTGATCCTTGTAAAACTTCTCATCATCCTGCAATCGTTTCTGATGAGCTTCTTCAATCAGGGGTCTCTCTTCCTCCCGCTTGGCACGTTCCAAATGATCCATGGTCTTAGAGAGTTTTTGCAATTTGCGCTCCATTTCTGCCCTTTCTTTCATCTGTTCACTAAATGCCTCCTCCATAAGGCTCTGCTTAGTCAATTTTGTCACCTCCTGCATTTTTTAAGATAGTACAAACATTGTCAATTCATATTCTTTATGGCACACATGCCAAAGCCCTGCAATCATGAGCATCCATCAGAAACTGAGCCAGCAACAAAAGGAACTCACCCCATCTCCTGTGGCCTTCTTGCCCTTTTTGCCTTTCCGCTTCTCTGCTTCTGCAAGGAGAGCTCTTGCTTCCTCAAGCTCCTTTTCTTCAATCTCCTTTCGAATCCTTGCTTCCTCTCGCCTTGCTGACTCATTTGCAAGCCTCTTGGCCTCAGCCTCTTCTGTCAGACGCTGCTGCTTCAATCTCTTTGATTCCTCTTCTCTTTCCTACATCCACGAAATGCAATCAGCTCACCTGTAAGGCATGCTCAAGGACAGAGATGTGCTGGAAACTTGCATCACCTAAACAAAAAGCACTGGAACCACATAGGATGACAAGGGAATGACTTTCCACCCACCATTTCAAGCATTTGCCTTTCCTGTTCTTCCTTTCTCCTCTCAATCAGGACCTTGCGTGCCAGAAGTTTCTTATGCTCTTTCTCAACAATGACTTCAAGCTCAGAAAATGGCTGACTCTGCCTGGAGGGCCTGTCATGTGTAGGTGGTTGAATCATGCTGATAGCCTTGTTGAAGCGCTTAGCAAGAATTGTGAGGTGGTTCTTTATCTTCTCAGACTCTAAATCCTGCCATACAAAAATCTCTTCAATTAGACAGCCTTTCCATCAAGAATTTGGATAAGAATGGACATTAGAATAAACAAAAAATTGACCTGGCAAGAGACAACCACCTGGAACATTGTTGAGCCACATTGGTAGCTATGTCAAGGGGTGAGCATGGAGATAAGCAGTCCAAAACGAGCTGCCCAAATGCTTACCTGACTGCCAAAACTGACAACTCCTTTGAGATGATCAACTTTGACTTGAACAAAGTTGTACTTCACAGCATCAACTGTAAGCTTTTCGACAACAGAGAAGTCAAAGAAACCGATCATGTTGGTCAAGTTGGAAATTTTCATCGTCTGATACACTTGAGACACCTGCATACCATAGCCACTATTTCTGTCAAAGGGAAAAAGAAGCTCAATGTTCTGAATGAATAACACTTAAGGCATACATAGGAATACCCATCACTCAAAATGCCAGTAGATAACACAAAATTGAGAACAAATAAGAAAACTTTAGGACACTGATTAATACAAAACAATAAGTTCACTCCATTCTTGAAGCACAAACCACCAGAAA
>Ga0209208_10010385_pt1 | contig 12085 bp, 11 predicted proteins | sample S1TSphfallax_3_FD_187694 | JGI IMG/M metagenome (GOLD analysis project Ga0209208, IMG submission 187694) | Host-associated microbial communities from peat moss isolated from Minnesota, USA - S1T2_Fd - Sphagnum fallax MG (SPAdes) (version 2) | ecosystem: Host-associated > Plants > Peat moss >...
TGTTGTTACTTAGTCTGCCTCTAAGTAAGTAAGGGGAGAGACTACAATGAAATGATCTAGTTTTTTTGATTTGGTCCCACATTTTGGAGGAATGTTCATGGGATGTTAGTTTTTCTCACTTTGGTCTCACATTTTGAGGGAATGTTCACCAGGTGTTAGTATTTTTCATTTTGGACTCCTCACACATTTTGAATGCTACAAGGAAATATGAAACCAATTCACTTAGCATTTCACTCATTTTGTAATGGATTTTCTGAAAATCCCCTACAATGAATTTGTGATTGGAAATGTGAAAAACATGTGAATGATTGGGTGAACTAGGATTAGTACTATTGACCAAGTGAAGTACATGGTTTGTAGTTTGTACACATCATGTATATTGTTTACATGTGGATTTGATTTTTTCATTTATTGACAATATATTTATCGAATTGTAATCATATTGTCCACATAATGTTGTTTTAAACCTTCTTTTAAAAGATTTAGAATTTAGAATTCCAATGACAAGAAATTCAAGATTTGATACTTCCACAAATGCCAAACCTTTGTGCAATACAAAAAATTTATATCCATAGTCAAATGCAAGCCATGCAAATATGAATCAAAATCCACAAACTAAACTACACCACTTGCCATTTAATGACATGCAATCACATGATATTGAGATATGATATGAAAAACATAACCTTCATTGATGAAACAAATATTTATCCACCATAATCTATTAAAAATATGATTTAAAATGCAAATTAAATAATTTACGAGTTTTTCCATTTCAAAATTTGATTGGAAGTACAATATCAAATCAATTGTTGCAATATGTAGTAAGGGGAATTGCAAATACTAGTAAATAAAAATGTTCAAGGTTATTTTCTAAAAATGAAAAATAAACAAAAACTTCAAATTACCATAAACATTTCAAATGCGGACCTATTAATAAATGGAACAACAATCCATTTTTTATGGGATTATCAATCAATAAACACACCAATACAAACAAACCCAACTCAATCATAGATGTTTGGCCTAATATCCAATTCATCATTATCAACAAAATATTAATGGTAGGTTGCACTTTGCTGGCCACAATGCATTTACAATTACATAAACTAAAATATAATGTTTTACCATTTGAAGGAATCAACATAATGTTCATGGTAGATTTTTTACAAGTTTTGCCAATCAATGATACATCATTATATTCAATAAACATTTAGGTGATTTTTGTGTTCACAAAGTTAACTCAAAAAAAAGTTATAGGTAAAAGCCTTTGGGAAATTTACATTTGACTAAATAGTCTTATCCTAACATAGAAAATGGGATAAAACAAAGACATTTAATATGCTACCATTTAATGAAAAATATTTTAACTTATTGAAAACACATTTTTCATGTCATTTAAATGTCAACTTTTGTGATGATCCATGGATGATAACAACCTTCATAATTCTTTATGATGAATTATGAAATGCCATAAACCATTACTGACAAATATCCATTTTAAAACATTAAAACAAAAATTGTTACACTATTATTGTTGCAACCCCACTTTTGGAAGAGTGTGAGGATGACGCTCACACTCCCAAAATGGGGACTTGGGAGTCCTTTGGGACTCCCAAAATTTTAGAGTTTCGATTGTAAGGGTCAAAACACCTCGCCTTAAGACGTTCTTCATATCATTGGAAAGCTATTGAAGTGTAAATGTCGAAAATGGCCTCACATGAGCCATTTGGACATATGCAGCACAAATTATGGCAAAAAGAGGGGCTGGGAGTCAAACTGGCAATTTGACTCCCGACCACTATAAATCAGGAATCGACCCGACCCCGGCGTGTGCAGATGGAATGCGACACACCATTGGAAATTTCTCAATGAGAGCTACAAGTTTGCTTCATACCTCATCCCAATCCGAGGTTCGAACAAAGAGTTATGAACTCACAAAGGCCCAGGAGTCCAAACCGGGACAGTTTTAAGACTCCTCCTTAGGAGTCCCGGGACAAAAAATCATTCGGATGTGGGTGCCGCGAAGTAACACAGAGAACACTATATGGGGGGAAGGTGGTGGCTTCCCCCGAATCCGGGCCGTGGTGAGTGTTGTGAGTCCAGAATTGCCTGTGGCTTATCCAAGCACCAAGGATGTTCCAGAATACGAACTAACCAACTTGTTGGTTAGTTTGATGCAGGTTCGAATGAGTAACTAAAGCTTGTCCCTCATACTAGTCCCATCCCGAAGCTTCAGCACCCCCCTCTACCCCTTTTAGTGCTGAAAGCTAAGAGCGTGCTCTCAAGTCTTCACAATTTTGCTGTTTTAGAAACCAAGGCCCATCTTGGACCTAACTTGGGACTTGGGAGTGCGTCAATTATCACAACTAACACATAGAAATAAGGTTTAATATGTAATGATGTCAAAACTATTAAAGCAAACAACCTCCACAAATAAAATTCAATATTTAACACCTTTCTTTTTTAAGTATATAAAAGAATGAAAGTGGTTATAATGGATATTTTATAACCTAAATTAGAAATTGTCAATGGAAGCATTGACTACTTTAAAAATACATCCCTTGCAAATGTTGAATGGATACAAAAAGATGTTATGATGTATCCCTATCAAAAAAATTAACAATTTTAATCAATTCATTAAAAAGCATGTAAGATTACAAGACACATTAAAATGTCACACCAATAACACCCATATTAAGAAGTTCATAATATCATCATTAAATATCATAATCAAAAACTTACAAGGCATTCACAATCAATAGATATCAACTTTCACTTGCCCTAGTTTTTTTGTCTAATAAACTTTAAAGTGCAAGAATAAACATTTGACCACTTAATCATAAACCTTTGCCAATGACTTGACAATGTGCAATTTAATATGCACAACATATACATAAGGTTATTATGTTTATATTCCATAAATGAACTCATGATATTGTCATAAATGACATCCTTAGTTTCATTCTAACATCATTGCCATCATCATTGTTAGCATTGCTTCCGACATCATCACCACCATTGTCACCAACATCACAATTAACATTGTCTAGATGGAATTCATCCATTTCGTCCATTGTACATTCAAAATTAAATTAAGTTTTGTCCAAGAAGATTCCTTTAAATATTTTTATATATTTTGAGTTAGTTTGAATTTTTAAAAAATATTTTAAGCTAATTTAAGGTATTTTATAAATGGAGCTAGTTTTTCTCAGGTTACTTTTAGTATGTTCAACACAAATTTAAGATACAATCTTGCACCATAGTTGTGTTCTACTCTTTTCATGCTTTCATAATAAACTTTTGTTTGAACCTACATTTTACACATTTCATGTTTTTGTCTTTGGTTTTTATATTTCATGTTTGAACTTAGAATTAGACTTGCCTTTTTGTCATGTTCATGTCCTTGAAATTTTTTATGTCTTGGCTATTTTCATACCCATGACAAATATTATGAAATATTACAATCCAAAATATACACAAAACTAACTTCAAAAACATATCATTAAAAATGGTTACACTTATTTTTAAACATAGTATAACTAAAATAAAATTAAGACATTGCCCATTGAAATCCTACAACAACAAAAAAAATCACTAAATTATGATAAATGTTGATTCAAATGATGACATCAAAGATGATAATGTCATCAACTATTAGCATGAAAAATTCAATTAACTAAAAATGAGAAATGATGTATGTTAATATACACCAAATGTATATTAAGCATTGCAAAATGAGAAATTGAATGTACATTTGGTGTACATTTAATCATGTTTGTATCTAAATCTATAATGGAAGTTTTTTTTTTCATGTTATTCAATTTTGGTTCTTTGACTATTATTTAACCATTTATTCAACTTTGTTTCCAAACCTCATCAATATTGCCTCTAATGATGCTTATATGTTAAATAATTATACATTTATTACATGTTATTGATAATTCTAAAAATGTTCATTCTTTCTTTGAAGGGCTCCTTTTTCTTGTCACCCAATCCTTCTTAGGCAACATACTTATTATGTTTTAGTAACTAAATTTTCTCAATTTTTTAAAAGTCATCATAAAAAACGATTATCCACTTGCCCTACCTTTGTTTGGACCCTTTTCGTGCATTTTTTATTTATTTCTCATTTAAGAAGTTCCCAAATAGACCATGATAAATCAAATGTTCGATTTCAAAAGATTTCATAAGAACATAATCAAAATCCCATATAAAACGAAATTTTGTTTACAAGGATTTGTTCAGAGTGAATTTGACAATATAGATATAAATATTATAGTATGTCCCATGTGACATGTCCCCAAAATTTTGCCATCATGTATCAATTCTAACATACTTGATATTTTGTGCAATGGAATACTCTTATGTTTAATGCATTTGGATTGTAAATGTGTGGGGATAATAAAACAACCTATCATTCCAACTCTTCTATGACCAATAACACACAATGTTCCCCTATTGTCGCACATTGTTGTTTTGTGTCCTTGCACATAAAAACCTTATTGTCACATTATATAGTGGTTCCTTATATATGGGCAATAACACTTGTATTATTTATGTAACCATTTTTTGTGTCTTATTCAAACACCTTACGAAAATATTTTCCTATGTAAAAGCATACCCACCCATATGTAGAACTTCCAATATAATTGGCTTTAAGTGGCCTTTTATGGGCACTAGAAATCCATTTACCATGGACACCCTAATTCGCCCTAGCATTGAACAAGTCTCAAACAATATTACTCATTCATTCATTTGCATTGTGAAGCTTGAATGAAAAAAACAAAGAGGTTGTTTTATTTTTGCACGCATTGATTTGAAGAAAGGAGTAATGCAATTGAAATCACAATACTAAAACATGGAGCTTAAAAATATAGAGAAGGAAACTTCAATTTTAAGAAAAAGAAAAAGAGAACAATGATGCACATATACCAAGGACATGAAAGAAATGGAGGCATATTTCATCATTGACCCTCTTTTCATGCTTTGAAAATTATATTCTTCACAATTTCCTTTCATGTTGTTGAAGCTTGAAGACTATTCATTTTAGAATTAAGATTTGGGTTGCAAGACAAGTTGCAAGACATTAATCTTGTTTTGTAAAACATTTGATTTGTTCTCAAGTTGTCCAAGCTTAATTGTAGAATCTGGCTTTTAGTCAATTTTGTCATTTTAACATATCTATTTTTTTCTTTTAAAGCTTGTTTACAAGCCTTTCACAAGCAAATGTTTTTTACTAAAGAGATTGCATTGCAACTTCTTTAGCATGACATTTTCCAACATGGAATTTCACGAGCTTGCATTGCATTGCAATTTTGCAAAAAGATTTAATACAAAAGCAAAAATTTGTAAAAATTTCACCAATTTTGCAACACACTAAAACACATTTTGTAACTACAATTTAATGAAAAATTGTGTATGTATGTAAGAAACTCGAGCACTTGTGCCATGACAACAAAGGGATATATTTCATTAAGTCAAAGCACATGACCTAAATAGTAATGTTACCACTCATTTTTCCACCCCTCAATGGGGATGCTCCAAGACAAGTAACCATTCCCTAGCTCTATTTTACTTTTTGATGTTGTTAATGTCAATTTTAATACAAATCAATAATCAATAAAGTGGTTGAATGTGGATCAATAGTCAAAAGTTATTTACACTTTAAAACAAGCTTTGGAAGAACTTATTCGCACCTAAGGAAATGATGAATTGCCCTAATGCACTTGTTAAGTTCTTGCTTGGATGGAATGGGCCCATTCCATAGTATGTGAAATAGTAATATTGAATGCAAGGTGTAGAACAATAGGGTCCACTAGTTTTTATTGATGAAACTTTGCCAAACATGAAATTCAAAATTTGAAAAAAAGATTGATTTTGAAGGTTTTAATGAAGAAAAAAAGGTCAAAATGAATTTTTTTTAATTAAAAAGGCAACTTGATAATACATGATATAATTGGGGTGTGGATGTCCAATCGAGAAAAAACATGTTCGTTGGTCAAGCTAGTTATGGCAAATTTTGCCCAAGTGTGCACCCATGTTGACAATTATTAGGAACATGAACAAACCCCCAATAGTTATCAAGGTGAAACTTAGGAATCATTGTGACTTAAAAAAAACATTGAAAACAAAAGTAATTTAACTTAGCCTACCTTAATATGATGCATCATTGTTAAAATTAATCATTAGCCAAGTGGGGAGCACATTGTTCTCCAAATAGGTGTTGCTTGTTTATTTTGTTTTGTTTTTGCAATAACCAACATCCATGAATCCTAAAGAAATGCAAATGCCTAGTTTGTTGTTTTGTGTGGTGTGTGTTTGTATGCTTGTCAACATTGTTGTTTGTTTTTCATGATTGATTGGGTTGCTTGGATGACGATTAGCTTTGAACATTTTGTTGTAGTGTGAAGGATTTTGGAATATTGGATTTAAGGAATATAAGGATGTTCATCAAGGAGAAGAGAATGATTGAAAAAATTTCTAGACCATAAAAGGTGTATTTCTTTGGGGAGATTTTGTTTTCTATAAACACATGTGAAATGAATGTTCAAAGTGATTTGTTTTGGATTTCCAAGTTTTTGTTACATTGGAAATTTGGGGTTTTGTGATTAGTATGTTTAGGACATGGGTTGATGGTGAATGTGATGAAAAACATAAAGGATTTGTGGAACTAGTCTATCATTGGCATTTGCAATTCAATAGTGGATATGTTTAAGTTCATATTTTCAACTAGGGAAGTTAGGAAGTTATAATTGGAGAAGGAAATGAATACCTTTACAAGAGCTTTTAATTGAAATTTGTCATAGCTAGGGAGGTCAAAAAAATATGGGTGTTGTAGCTAAGAAAATGCAAGTTTGAATGGCAATTCTCATCTTGTAAAAACTTATGGGTGGTTGTTTTAAATGTTGAAATGGGATTCAACTTGGAGATAGACTTATGGGAATTATGATGCCATGATAAAAATTGAGGTACCTAATTCATGAAAGTAATCCATAGTGTTTTGATTCACCAAAGCAAGATCCTTTCGAATTCATATGGGTGAAGCTCATGCTAATTGACAACACTCCTTTTCACTAGGAGCTTGCTCAATCCTGTCAGATTAATGAAGGTCATGGAACGTGCTAAGTAGCTTACTGTTGGAACTACATGTGTCCCAAGCAATTTGTTTCTATTATTGTCACTCACACTATACAAAATTCCTTATAGGTTATGATGAAGAAATAATAAGTGTTGAGGCAAATAGGAGTTTGGATGGGATTAACGACAATCTTGACCTACATTATGTCCAATAAATTGATGCATAAAATGCTAATTTCAACAATCCAAGCCATGATGACATTAGTTGTGATGGTAAACTAATTCAAAAAACTAAATACCAATCAGTGTGTGCATCGAAATCCATAGCTAAATGGTGTAGCTCCAATCCTTAGGTTGAAGCAATAGTGGAATATCAAGTGTTTTGGAAGCATTTTTTGGTGAAGGTTTCTTAGCTGAGAGGTTATAGGATATTTGGGTTTAAGGTTTTAAGGTCTCTAGTCTTATAGTTCATGTAGAAGGTATAAAATCTTTTGATGATCACAATGAAACAATTGAAGAATGGGGGTGGGGGGGGGCGGGGGGTCTCCACAACTTCCTAACCACCAATATTCAAATTTCTCAATAATATGCAAAAAAATTCAAACGACCAATAAATGCAAAAGTACAACCTAACCTATTTTTGACAATATGTGGGCCAAAGGCAGGGTAGGGCCAAACAAAGTGGGGTAGGGCAAACAAGCAGGCCCCTTGAACAATACCACATGCACATGAGTAGTGGTGAATTTGCAGTTGGGTTCATTTGTTATTCCCACCCATTCCTTGGGTTTTCGTGAATTTGATTGCATATGTCCCCTTTTATTTATTTATCCTTATTTTTAATTACTCTTCTTTTAAAACAATACTTTTGGGGTTTGAAGGGGATTAAGGGGGTTTTCAAGTTGGGGTTTAAGGTCTTAATTTTAGACTAGATATGTTAGGGCGGGGATAAACATGGTAAATCCTATGGGTTCTCCATCCCCAAAACATCGCAAAACATTCTAGCCCTCTAAATAGACATTCGATGGAAAGCTAGTAGTTAGTTTTACCTATATGCCTAGCTGTGCTCTAGCTTCCATCCATCCGCCCATTATTCCCATCCTTTTTTATTTACTTCGGCCGATCCCCTCATCCTTTTTAAATCCGTTGATCCACTTTCCGCCTCGTCCCCCACACCCACTAGAAGCTTCTCTAGTATCCATCATACGGTCCTCTCCTTTGTGACCCCACATTCCTTGTCCTCTTGCAAACATTTATTTACTACAAGGGGGGGTTTAAGACAACATTATATTTCATGCATCATTCATAGGTGGTCATATATTTCAAAGGTAATGTTACCCCTAATTTCACCATGTTCTCCTCCCTCTTCAACATGGACATGGATTGCATCCATAGACATTATTGATGCTCTCCATTTGGGTTTAGTTCATTTTCATTCATACTATCATATTCCATATGCTTTTCGAGTTGATGTTTAGCAAGCTTTACATATCCCATTATCTCAATTACCATCCAATCTTTTCCATATTACAGCTTGACATGTTTTTTTGTTATTCCCTTATTGGTGTTTGTCCTTTCTTTCACATGGTAGCGAGAAAGGCCACTAATAGATTCGCGCTTACTTGCAACAATACATGGGTGGTGATTAAGAGACATTATAGGAGGAACACAGAATTAGAACATCCGCTTTAACTTCTTGCGGATGTTTGGAATCAATTCCAAATCCTACCCCATCTCCATCAGCACGATTATGCCATGCATAGGCCTTTGTTCATGTAGGGGAATTGTTTGAACAATACATGCACTAGCTTCAAGCACACCTATAACCCCATTTGATGAGACCATGAGAGTCTTTCGCCTTCTCCATCTACTTGTTGAGGTTGATCTCCCCCCTTTCGTTGATGATTTCCATCCTAAGAGAAAAATTATTTTAGATCAACAAACATTTATCTCTGCTTTGGCTCGTCCACCACATTTTTCTTCTGGTGGCCCTTTAGGTATGTGTATGAACTTTTACAAAATTATTTTGTTTCAAATGATTTTACGAGTGGCTTCGACCTCTTTTTCGAGGTATGTGGGCACATCGTTCAAGGTCATGTTCCATTTTAATTATTGTGTTTGCTTTCTACATCTCAATTTTTAACATTGACAAAGAAGTCTAAAAACATACCTCCCATTGTGACTAATGATGTGACCTATTGCTTAGTTACCCACACCCTGGCTATTTAGTTTAAATATAACATTTTAATCTTCATTAGTTTGGTGTAGCAACTTGTGGTAGGTGTGAAATAATGGTTCATGGCGTTTGAATGATGTTAAATTTGCACCCATATCGGGTGGTGCTATAGGTGGATGTTTGTAATGCCTTCAATTTAGTGTCATGATTAACCATTTTTCAAAAATTACAATCTTTGCCCAATATTCTAGATCAACATTTCCCATTTGTTTAACAATTTTATCCATGCCCATCCCCACTATATTTTTCTTAAGTTTCTTGACATGAAGATCTCATAATCATTTAATTAAAATTAGGTACACAATAGGGGGTCCCATTTGGAGGAACGTTGTTTGCTCATGCTCACCTTTGTGCTCTTCGCCCTATAGTAATTGCCCACTTTATTTATGTTTTCCCTTCATTAATGGATGATACACATATAGTAGGTTTCACATAAGATGTGGTTCTTGTTTTTTTACAATTGCAACAAGAGTTTTGAACATTGGGGCTTTCAGTGTAGCCAATGAAATGTGCAGCTTGGTCTCCACATGGGTTGGACCGCTCTAAATTGCTTCCTCTTAGCTTTCTTATTCCCAACTTGGGTTTTTGTACTTTGGGCACACTAATGGGGTCCAAACCATTCATTGAATCATTTATGGTTGAAGTTTTTCAAGAGGATCTTGGGATGATATATAGTCTCCCTATGTTTATAGATCCTTATGCAACTTTTGTGATGCTCTAGTTGTGTTATGCCTAGTGCCTTGATTACCTACTTCATATAATGTTTCCATCTCCATGTATTTTGCAACATTACGTTGAGTTTGATATTCATATCATAACTATGTTGGAAAAATTATTTGTTTGCGAGATCTTTTGGTGGTTCTATTGGTCACTTAGTTCATCATTGGGGCAATATTCCTATTTCTTCGAACAAGTTTGGCTTCCCTTATGTAGTTCAAATTGTTGCCCTCGCATTCTTGGGATGTTGGGCATTGATCCCTTTTGCACTTGTCATTCGTTTCCAGTAAGATGATCACCCTATTTTTCTAAATGCAACAACACATGTGGAGATTGACATTTCTTTGTTCTAGATGGCATTACGAGATGCCCAAGCCATGTTACCTTAGGTTGTCAACTTTTAGGTCCCACCTTTTGAAAGCCCAGTGGTTTAATCTTATCCCTAGTTGCAAGCTTCTTTGATGGATCACCTACATGAGCAAAAGTTTACTTTGCTTCAAGTAAATGTTCCTTTAAATATCATTCAAGCACATCTTTGCTCATGTGCATGTCTAAGGGTTATTAGTTTGTTTTACCACACCTGCATTTTGTTTATTTTCATCCCACTTCTTTACAAGACTACATACCCATCCTACATCTTACGATTGCCCATCTTTCATGATGTTAGTGTGGTCATACCATAGATGATCTAGGTACCCATTTGCTGTGGTGCCCTTGTGGGAATGAGCATACAATAGCCCATGATAAATTTTGGGATATTATCACAACTATTATTTTAGAAAGTGCAACACATGTTTAAAGGGAGGTTTCTCACCTTTTCTCTTACCACGTTTGAAGATGAATAAATATCCTTATCACCAAAGATGACTTCTAGATTTTCATGGACATTGTCATTATTGACCCAATTTACATAAATATGGTATAGGGAGCATCAATGATAAGAACACATGCAACAATGATGGCTGCTTAGGAGAAGACACGATCATATGTTGAGTGAGCACCATGTCATGACTTCATTTCCCTTGCTATTGAGACATATGGGTCTTTTCATTCTTGTTTTGATTCATTTTTTATCACTTGTGCACATACCACTAACACACGTTATCAATGGTCTTCTTTAGTCCCCTCAATGCTCGTTTCTAACTAGCGACAACATGTGTCCATAGCCTTGCAGTGTGCACAAGCCATAATGATTTTTTACTGGGTTACTGCAATTGGTTGGGGTTCTTTATTTCTGTCACACATTGTACTAATGCACCTTTGTCATTAACTGATTTGTGGCAAATGACAACTCTTTCGTCTTAGGTCTTCTTTGTTATCATTGATTGTCATTTCATAACCATGAGTTTTTTTTTGCATAGGGTTTTTATTTAATTTTTGTTGATTGTTTGCTTTTGTTCTTTTTCTTTGGGTTGTGTCTACTTGTGTTTTCATTTGCCTTGTACTTTTGCTGGATGATTTCCCATCCTTGATTTTTATTTACAAGGTTTTTCTTTTTTTTGGAATTAAATACAAAGTTGATCAATGTCAAACTTTGTGAGAAGGATACATTCCCAATTGTATTATTCTTCAATTATTTGTCGGTGAAATTGATGGTGGCCAAAAATCTTATGTGTTCCATTAAGGACAAATATAATTAAAATTCATATATTCCTTCTTTTTGGCTACATCACAACCATGGATTTCAAAACAATTCAAATAATCGAATTTGGTATAAACCACGGTCCTCAATTCTTTAAAAAATTGAAATAACCAGCCATAATAAAACCATCGATTATATCTTGGTTCTTTCATAAAAACCATAGGTCTTTTAAGGGTTTTTGAAAGAGCTAGAATTAGTGGTTCTTTGATTTTGATTTTTTGATTTAAAAAATTTCCCCCCAAAGAAATAGAACTAGTTAGCCTAACCTAGTTTTCAGAATGTTTAGAAAACCAAAACTGGTGGTTCTTTAAAAATTCAAATACCCGCACAACATTGGGGCACATACCCCTTGGGCAGCACACCAGTGTGAACGGTGCTTTGTAGATGGTGGGCATGAGCTAACACGTATTAGG